>ENA-UOTZ01000828-UOTZ01000828.1-compost-metagenome-genome-assembly--contig:-NODE-828-length-24639-cov-7.691434_pt1 | contig 24639 bp, 16 predicted proteins | sample MGYA00238144_ERZ746983 | MGnify/ENA primary metagenome ERZ746983 (study PRJEB28759, sample SAMN06268863) | compost metagenome | isolation source: single cell | place: USA: California, Emeryville, Joint... | reverse complement strand
CGCTGCCCTTTAACGAATTTCATCTCACTTGCAGAAAAACTAATACTTTGCATCAAAATTGAGAAAATCAATGAAAGGAATAAAAAGCAAGAGCGGTTGCTTGCCATTACCTCAAAATACATGTACAATCTCTCAAAGTCAAGTAATACCGTCAAACTATATCACTATTCATTTACTCTCCCAAGAAACTGTCAAAAGAAAGATTGAAATTACCAAAATCAAGGGAATCACCGTGAGCAAATTGAATAGTGAATTCGTGGTTCATGTACCGGATGAATATGACTACAGATTTTTTTCCCAGGACAAGTGAGAGCCGCACACATTTTCTGATTCTCATCCAAAAAATTTACCCAAGGCGTGAAATTGTCATTGATAAGCTCAACAGAGCTTACATTGCTGCTACACACGTTAGAGGAATCCCACAGTTTTATGTTGATGAATCTAATCTTGATCCCTACACTACACAAAAGACAGACAAGAAGAAAGGAATAAATCGCATGCCGACTGAAAAACCAGTAAATTTTTTATGAATCGTGCGTGTCTTATCATCAACATAGACCTACAATGGCAAAGAAGAGGATATTCCGGAAATTATTCGAAAAAATACAAACATCATCGCCACAAAAACAAAAGGTATTACTAGTTTTGAGATATGTAGGATAAGAACATATTCTAATCTGCGAAGCGTTGACAAATTCTGATTTTACGACGATTAAAGATCTCGGGAAAGGAGCTTTCGGAAGGGTATCTTGAATCAACTAATAGCTCATCGCGCAATTATTAATAGGTGGGCCTTGTACAAAAGAAAGATTCTGGAGAGCTCTTCGCTCTGAAGTCAATCAAAAAAACTGAGCAAAATAAATCCTTACAGGAGTCCTTAATGGCAGACTCTTCGTATACGCCGGTAAGGAGTAATTAAATTGATTAGTGCGTTTATGTTGTTGGATGTAGCATCCGTTTGTGGTCCGGCTGGTCTACAAATTTACTGATAACGATAGATTCTACTTTGTGACTGAGTATATGAAAGGAGGCGACTTGTTCCAGCATCTGCAGAAGGAGAGACGATTCACAGAAGCGAGGTGATGTGCTGTAGAGGAGCCAAGAGTCTAACAGAAATTATTATAGGGCAAAGTTTTATGCGGCGTCAGTCGTCCTCGCTCTGACTTATTTTCACAGCAATAAGAGCATCTATCGCGATTTGAAACCAGAAAATATTTTGATGGATGAAAATGGATATATCTGTCTCACGGATTTTGGAATAGCAAGGTTCGGACCAACAATGAACGAGCAGGCGAAAGACGATGCGACCTTCGTTGGGACGCCTGAATATGTTGGTACAAAGCATTTAAAATCACGTTTGCAATAACACACTATAATAAAACACAAAGCTCCAGAAGTAATTGTCGGCGATGGTTGGGGAAAAGACATCGATTGGTGGGGTTTGGGCATTATGATGTAAGGATTTTTTATGACGATTTGAATCATTTAAATTTTTCAATGGAAGATATGAACTGCTAATTGGTATCACGCCGTTCTACCATAGCAATCCAAATGTCATGTTTGAGTTAATAACCGAAAGCGAAATTAAATTCCCCTCTCGCGTCTCGATTAGTGATGAAGCCAAAGATTTAATATCCAAGGTACATTTAGTTTATAACAAGATTAACCAAGATAACCTATAATTTCCACCCAAGCTTTTAAATAAAGATCCCAAGAAGCGTCTTGGATCAATAAATGACGCCGAAGATGTAAGAGCACATCCCTGGTTCGCTGATATGAATTGGAATGACCTTCTTGCGAAAAAAGTGAATTTTTTTCAATTTATTATTTGTTACTCATGACATAATCCTAGATTCCCACGACATACAAACCGAAGTTCATTAGTGACGAATTTGATGAAAGTTCAGATAGAGAAAGTATCAACTAAGACTTAATGCCACAAAGTCTTTCATGATAAAACTCCTTCCGTAGTATTGTTTAGCAGAACGAGAGTTATCTTTATTGAATTATCTTCTTAAATCTCCATAAGTAAGTACGCTTTGAGAGATCAATATTTAATATGATAAAATAGTTAAGTATTCAAGGACTTTATTCGATTATCGCTATTAGTTTCCTTTTCCTCTTAGTATTGATCACATAAAAGATTGCCTCCAAAGTTTGATATTCGACAATTTTAATTGTTTCAGGAAGCCAGCAAAAAGTGTTAACTTTTTTTGTAGATTTTTATTTTGGATATAATTGTCTTTCATTAATTCGCTGGAAAAGAATCAGCAGAAATGTCTTCAAAGGTAAAAAAAAAAAAGGTACAATTCGGCATTCTTTTCCGACAAAGTCCAAAGCTTTTTTGATCTTTTTGGTCTTTGCAATTTTGCTGGTGAGGAATTAGAATTTTGGATGCTAATTATCCATGAAATATTACTTGAATCGCTAAAGATACGAATCGTAGAAAAAATTAAATTTGTAAAATTCTGGAAAGAGCAAATTCATATGTCTTCATTGAGTTTGTGAGCGAGCCATGGATAGTAGCTTCAGTTCATAGATATTACGCTTGGTCGATACGCCTCTATGACCAAAGATGAGTCAGACGAAAGAAAACTTCAGCACTGAACGCTTTGAAAGGAAAAGAAACAATATGCACCATTTTCAATGGATGAACTGCTTGTAGAGTCGATCGATCCTCGATTCGCTCGAGACGAAGAAAGAAAAACGATTTTACACAACGGCTTGAAGGTAAACCCATTAAACCTTAATACTTCCACTGTGAAGGCAGTAACATGATGAAGACTTTGTTTGTTGACTGTCGAATGATAGCCAAACTAATCTTCTCTCTGAACCAACTGCCTGAGCATTTCTTCCACAAACTCTTCTATTTAATCATCTCACTCTTCTCTAACTAGGAGTCACTTCCAAATCAAGGATCTTCTTCCTTCAGAGAACTACAGAAATTCTCCACATAACTTCTCAATTTAGATGACTTTTCACGCATTGGGGTCCAATGATACCCCAAACAACGAACCATTGGCACCAAAATCAAAAAGAAGATCGTCTCGATTAGTCGATTTTCATTCATAACGCCATGTTAGAATTATTCGTATAATTGTAGTTTCATGGTTGTCTCTTTCCTTTTTCATTCTATGATACAGAGAAGTCTTAACACATTGCTCTACAAATGTCCTAATATCAAACTAATTGTAAAACAAGGCTCTCGATTAATCTCAAATCAAACTAAGATAATTAAAAAGAGTTTGCTTGATGTTTAAAAATTTTTCCTGAGGAGCACTATTATTGTAAGTTGATAAGGCAATTTTAATTTACAGCGCTTCTGATACGTATATATAATTCTTATTTCATACTGATACTTCAAATAAAATCAAAAATGATCAGCAAAAGCGCAAGAATGGATGAAGAAATCGATAGTATCATCCATCCTTCTATCTTGAAAGAGTTCGAAAACTTACAAGTTATCGGTGCGGGCGCAACTTCAATCGTATTAAAAGGTGTATCGCTCAAGGATCAGCGACAGTATGCTATAAAGGTACTAAATACTCAGTCAAAACAATTCAAAAGCAATCCCGATGCTAGCGTAGACTACTTCTTCAAAGAAATGCTATATCTCAATCGGCTTCGACACGAAAACATCATGCCAATACTCAGTTTTGATCATAATTTTGCAAAGCGCCAAGCTTACTTCACAATGCCATTATTAGTTCCTCTCCGAGAGCTTATCGAGCAACAAAACGCAAATCTGCCGAACCGAGCCGTCTTCAAAATCAACCATCGTAGATTACTTCACGATGTATCTAAAGCCTTGGAATACGTCAGAGAAAAAGAGAATCTCTCACATAATGACATTAAGCCTGAAAATATCTTCTATTGCTCGGAAACGGGAGGATATATCCTTGGTGATTGGACAGGATGTATTAAGACGCACAGCTACCTCGATCCTGATTTCTCTGAAGCGACTTTAGCTGAGTCTAAAATGTTGAAGTTTATGGGAACGCCTGTCTACGCGGCCCCAGAGCTCTTTGATATCGAAAAAGGAAAGGATAATAAAATTTCACTCTATAAAGCAGATATTTACTCCTTGGGACTCGTGCTTTTGGAGGCTTGTGGCTTGAAGAGAGATATTTTCCATGGACTCAACCAGCAGAAAATGGAGACTGTATATGAGTTCCATCTGAAGGCGATCATTGAGAAATTTCAGCAGGTCACAACGGACACCCAATTGATTAACGTGGTGACTCATATGCTCTTCAAAAACCCGTTAAAAAGAGCTTCTATTAAAGAAATACTCGGATTTTTGAGCATCCCAATGGAAGAGTCGATGAATAGCTCAGACTTCATTCCTGGATTTAAAAGTCGCCAGGAGTCAATTTTACTTGCGACAGGCTCATGGGATAAGACGATTAAACTCATCGATATAAACACTTGTCAAGTTGTTCAGACATTGAGCGGCCTTCATAATGGTAATAAGCTCGGCATTCGTAGTTTAAAGCTCAATTATTAATAGATAATGTCCTTTGCTTAAATTTCAGTAGAGATGGGAGTCTCCTGGCTTCGGGATCAGCTGATAGCACGATAAAATTGACCGACATGATGAAAAAGGTACCTGTAGATACATTCGAAGGGTCACATAATCGTATGCACTCTCTTTGCGCACGATTCGATAATTGGCTTAATGTGGTATAGATTCGGTGCTCTCACTCGCGTTCAGTCCTGACGACAGTCTCTTAGCTTACGCTTCGTGGGATAAATCCGTGAAGGTTTTAGACGTAAAGAACAAAAGCCTTCTCCTTTCCTTCGATGAACTTCACTCGAGTATGATGACATTCTAACATTATTTAATTGATCACTAGACTGGGTTAATTCCATCAATTTTAATCAGGATGGCTCTTATCTGGTCTCGGGTTCTGCGGATAACACCATCAAACTGATTGATATGAACGCTCGAAAGCTGGCGTATACTTTCGATAAAGTCCACGAATGTAAAATTAAATGATTATTTCAAGAGTCGGCTTACATTTCACGTTCAACAGATAGCGTATTGGCGGTCAATTTTAGCCCGAACGGGTCACTACTTGCTTCCAGCTCTGCCGACAAGACAATCAAACTAATCGACATGTCAAAAGGGGCAATCATTCACGCTTTTACTGATATTCATCAATGTAATTCATTATTTACATTATTCAAAAGAGAACTGCAATATCTTTCTTACTTTGAAATAAAGATTGGGTCAATTCTTTTGCATTCAGCTTCGATGGAAATCTTATAGTCTCGGGGTCAGGAGATACGACTATAAACCTGATTGATCTGAGAACTACACAAATCGTGCATACTTTCCAAGACTATCATCAGGGTACTAACAAATCCCGAGTGCAGAATAATCAAATAACGTCTTTTTTTTAGATTGGGTTTCTTCGGTGAATTTCTCGCCAGATGGAAGAAAGATTGCTTCTGGGTCTTGGGATCACTCTGTGAAATTGTTTGATGTTGGTGATAGGAAGCTCATTCAGTCATTCGATGGCATCCATGACAGTAAGTCACTTTCGTTGGATCCCTTGATGATGGCTTTTTTTAGATTATGTCCTTTCGGTCTGCTTCAGCCCGTTTGCTCTCCCAATTTAAGAAATTATTTAAATTAGAGACATTGGAGCTAGTAGGCATATTAAAGGATGCAACAGACTCTGGACCATTTATCAAGCTCATGAAATCGCTAATATTATAATATCTTATAAAATGTGATCTCAGTATAGATTTCAATTTAAATCTCTATTTGTGGAAGAATTGTAAACCCAACAGCAAATTGAGATTTATATTCGTAAACACCATTAAGATACACTTTACATTTTTAGTAGTTAGGGACTTTCGCAATTTTTATGAAATGTTGGTTTGTCGGTCTGTCCTTTTGTCGTCCATAAACTCTCTTTCAACAATTCATCGAATCTGCTTAATTGCAATAGCGAAAATACTTTAAATTTGTTCAACAATGAGAATTGAGCAACAAACAATGAGTTTTTGTTTTTTATTGTGTACTAAACAGCAGAACTTTGCAAGGAAATCAGGAGTCAATGAGGTCATTATCAATGAAGAGTTTAGTTTAGCTTTGAAATTCCTAGTTTAAGACAAAACAAATCAATTTGTGAAGTCAGAGAAGAAAATAGGTCCCTCAACAAAGTTTTTTGCAAGGCACTTTCAACTACCAAGATCAACAAATGTATTATTTAATAAGCCGTGTATCTTTAATTTGATATAGTCGTAAAAGTTATTATAAAATAATCCCATAGCATTTCTGTAAATCCTCCGTATAAAAGTAAGATGGGTAAATTTACAAACTCCCTCGCAATTAACCGACCAATTTTTTCATTTAGACGATTTCGACAGCTTCGCCGCCTCATTAGAAGATGAGACCTATCACAGAACTCGAATGGAAGAAGATTTCTCTCTGCCAAAGAATCCACAAGAGAGGTTGGTTTACCGACTAGAAGAAGCTTTAACAGCAAATCAAGCCTATCAGAAAAAATTGCTTCAACTGAGAGCAAGCATAGAGCAAAAATCAGATTCAAATACCTCTCAGCTAACGATGCTGAAGCAGTTGTTTAATACAAGTCGAAGAAATAAAGATTCCACATACACCTATGAATTTTCTCACTATGAAGAACCAGGCAAAATCCCTGAGAGCTATAAGATTCTCCTCATGAACCATTCGTCGAAGAAAAAAGCAAAACTGACAGGGAGTCTGCTGAAGAACATTTTATACGATTCATCAAGTGATTCTTACGGTGATGATGACGATGACGACGAAAATAGCGACAGCGGTGAGGAAGAAGAAAAACAACAAAGTCAGTTCTCTGACGATGACGAAGACATTATGGATTCAGATGAAGGAATAACAACGAAAAAGGAGGATCTAAATAAACGCACAATGAATACGCCGACCCGAAGAAAGCCTAAAAAAGCAGAGGACTCAGATAGTAAAGAAAAGAAGGTTGTGAAGACCATGCTAAAAGAGTACAGCGGCCAGAATCCACGTGCAATCAATTGGATTGAAGTCGCGAGGACTCTAAACACGAAATTCAAAACAGTCCCTCGTCCAGCCATTTTTTACTACTCAGTTTTTATGGAAGATTTCTTTGCTAAGCGGCAGAAGGAATGGACTTCAGAGGATGACCGTAGATTATGCCAAGCAGTGTATTACTATGGAACATCGAGCTGTAAGCAAATCGCGAGCGTTGTTGAAAGTAAATTTCTTCTTCTTCAAAATATAACTATTTATATCTCGTTAATAGCAAAAAATGCTTATCAATGCTATCAGAGGTGGTTTAAAAAGATCAATCCGAACATCAGGAAAGGGAAATGGTCACTGGAAGAAGATATCAGGTAATAATCGCTTTTTAGAGAGAATTGATGGAGCTTAAATGATATATATCTAGTTTGGTGTTAGGAGTAGAAGCTTATGGCAACAAGAACTGGATTAAAATTTCATCATTGGTGACAAATCGAACTGATGTGCAATGTCGAGAGAGATATTGTAATATCTTAGACCCAACCCTAAACTCACTGCCGTGGGATCCTGAAGAAGATAAACTGCTTCTGAAACTGTATCGACAATTTGGGCCGAAATGGTCTCAGATAGCATCTCAGGTATAAATTGAATTCTTTTCAATTTGTTGTTCTTACTATTATCGCCATTTTAGATCAAGAATCGAACGGATAATCAATGTTGGAGACGTTACAAGAAATTGATGTCGGAGAGTCAAAACACAAGAAAAATATTCAAAATTATTCGGAAACCTAGGATTAGTATCAAACAGGAGGAAGTTGGAGAAGAGTCGTCATCACCCGCGAGCCAACAGCTTTCAGCAGCGACCTCTCAATTACGCCGAGAGAATTTTCCGTCCCCTCGACCAGAGAAAAAAATGAAAAATGACTAGGAACATTATCAACACTTCTCTCCTTCCCTGTCTTAATGGGTAGAAGACATTCCTTTGTCTGTAACTTTGTACTAACTAGAGAAATCGTACCTTTATCCTCTTCGTAGATTGTACATATCGAAGTTGTCTATAAGTCATGCATTTTTCAGCTGATATCGAAAAAATTAGCTTTGAAATTACTCAGCATAAAACTAAAAGCGCCTTTCAATAGACATCTTCTAGGCTATTGACACAGACAGAATGGAAAAAGTCTTAAATCGCACTTTACCCACGCTTTTTGCAATGTGTAAAAAAGTTCGAGATCGTTCGAAATTGCCACTATAAATCTTATAAGGCAATGCGCTTAAGAATAAACTTGGATTCAGAAATAACCGAGCCATCGTGATGGAGTCTTTGAGCAATACACAAGGCCAATCAAAAGTCATTGAAGTTGAGAAAGTTGAACTCACTCGAAATGAAAGAGTAGATCACCTGCCTAATCACAACTTACTTTTAATGGCTTATTGATTGATAGGGCGAGAAAATGGTAAACGATTATATTCTCAAAGAAACTATTGGCAGAGGAGGCTACAGCAAAATCAAACGCGCTATAAAAACCAAAACCAAGGAAGAGTTTGCTATAAAGGTATTCGAAATAATTTAATACTTTCTGTGAAACATATCATTTCCTTCTAGATTCAAAACAAGGTCTCTCTTGTGAAACAAAGAGCAGTGAGGTATGATAAGGACGGCAATGCCAATATGATAAACAATTTGCAAAAAGTGATCACTCTTGCATTATTTCCTCACCACTTGTTGCATCATCATAGGTCTATGAAGAAATAGAAATCTGGAAGGACCTTGAGCATAAGAACATCGTACAGCTTTACGAGGTAACCATGACTCAATATACAATAAAGCCATAATAGCTTAATTTTTTAAGATATTGGATGATCCTGAAGAACAGAATATTTATATTGTAATGGAGCTAGTAGAACTGGGACAGGCTATGATTTGGGAAGAAGAGCAGAGAACATACAGTCGAAACCCCAAAATTCTTAAATATTTTGAAGAGAAGACTCCAGAGTTCAAAAGTTACAGGTGATTTTGCAGTCATTGATAATATCTTCTGACGAAATTGTTGAAAGCATTGAAGATCAAATAACAATAGCAGGAAAAAATATTTTTTCTCAGTTAGCAGAAGGGTTGGCATATATTCATTCCATGAGGATAGTGCACAGAGATCTGAAATTAGAAAATTTCCTGTTTTCAAGAGAAGGTATTCATTCAGATTCTAAGAGTATGAATCTAATTTGGTTTCAAGGAGTCGTTAAAATCATAGATTTTACGGTGTCCAAGCGCCTCGAAAATCCGGATGATGACATATGCTATGATTATGAGGGCACTCCATCCTTCACAGGTTATTCAACCGGCTAATTATTATAGAATGACATTGCTCTTAGCTCCTGAGGTCGCTTTTTGTTCCAAGGAAGGGTATCGTGGTTTCTTAAATGACGTTTGGTCCTATGGAGTTTGCTTATACGTGTACATCTTCGGAGTGTTACCATTTGATGGAGAGAGCGAGCTGGAGATCCAAATCAACGCCAAAAACAACCCATTGGTCTTTCCAAAACCTATCGCAAAAGACTTAGAAGTATTACTCACTGCTCTCCTCAACAAAAACCCTGAAAATCGACCACTTGCTGCTGAAATTTTATCATTTGACTGGTTTAAAAGCAAATAATTGCGCAAATGGTTGAATGGTCGGACATCAAGTCTTTACCTTATATGAGTGTGCGTGTGTGTATTTTTTGTTTTGTTGGTTGTTAGTTAACCTCAATCATTGCCTTTCGAGTCATAAAGGTGTTGCTTATTAGTCACTTATAAATCATCATCATTATCATTCTTTGACTATATGAATAGTAGGTTCTCGTTGTATGAAGTAGCATAGAAAACTACTTGAGCAGTTAGAAAATCTTTTATTTAAAGGCCTTGAAGCTGGTAGCTTTCTCCTCATATCATCGAAAAAATTTTCGAGTGATAAGATGATTTAAAGTTGTTAATCATTCCTTCTCAAGTCACGGTGTCTCAACCTAAACACAACTTTCATGAAATTCCGACTATTACACGAGTTCCTTGAGAAGACAGCAAATTTTTTGAAAATTTTTATTCTCACGCTCTTTCTTGAGAGCTTCTGGTATTTTACGACACGAGACTAAATGAAATGAAGAGCAATATATAAGCTTATAGCTCGTCTTTTCGCGAAATTAGCAGTAATAGCTTAGTTCGTACTTCAGAGCTCGAGGTTAAAATTGATCCTAAATCTAGCTTTATTAAAGCTTTATTCATGCGAAAACTGTTATACTTTTTGAATAAACCCACAAGGGCCTCGGAGATTCGCATTAAAATTTCGAATCCCTTCGAACTGTGAAGTAATTCGGCTTCAGCGCTATGCAAGCCGAGTAGTTTCAAGTTCAACAAGGAGTCGAAATTGCTGCATGAGAATTGTCCAAAACCGGATTTCATCTTGAGTTGCGATATTGTTCAACCGAATGGAATTAAGTAGTTTTCAGCTTGTCGACGGGATCGAAAGCAGCCTTAAAGCTCGGATTTTCATTATCTAGCTGCGAAAAGAAGGAAGAGGCCCATGGATCTTCAATGGATAAGTTTCAATGCATCGAAGTATGCTCATCTCTCTTTTTTGGTCTGCTATTGTGAAGTTCAAGCTATGGAGCGTGACTTCAGGGGCTTTTCCATGGACATCCGTTTTGTTGGCATGGAGTTAGAAATTAGTATAATTATAACTAATTAGAGGTAGGGACCTATTTATATGCAACTCTCTACCTTGTGCCTTAATTGAGGTTTCGATATTAGCCAACCGCATTTTATTGGTTCCACGGAAAAAATTGATTTCTTCGTGAATATAATTTTCTCATTGCTATTTAGACAGTCAATGATCCAGATTAAATATTGAAAGTTACATAAGTTGTTCGATCCAGAATGTGGCCGTTTGAGCAACATTTAATTGGAATTGATATAATTTTAATCGCCACGAAACGCAATAAATAATTTCTATAAAAACGCGTTTAACCAACGTCGATTTTTTGGGTACATCTTTGGATTATCTCCATAATTTCTTGAACCCACTACGAAAATCGTTAATAATACACAAACGCTCTCAAATGAAAAACCCATTTCTCTCTCTCAAGCCATACTACATTGCAGTGACGTCATAACTCCCACCTAGCGGCTAAATTATAATAGACTTGGTTTGACTCAGATACCTAAAATTCAAACTTCCCTCGTTTGAATTAATCAGAAAGCAAACACTCAACTAAAATCTTGTTTTTAGTTGTCTTCGATAGTTTAGTAAATTATTTAGTTCATTTCTGAAGCTTTGCCGCGCAAACAAATGAACAGCTCTACAAAAAACGACGAGGTCATCGACCTCACAAAAGATTCTCCAGGCAGTCCTAAGGTCACAGAGATTGTAATTCAATCTGTGACTCCAAATAAGAAGATCGAGAACTCTCTAGCCTCTCAAGCAGGGTCTGTAGCCGAGTCCAGAGACACAATACTACAAAATCCAATCCCAAAGGCCACAGAAACCGGAGCTATGGAAGAAGAAATCCCCTTTGTCGGTCAAAAGAACAATAAATCGAAAGAGATAGTGAGAGACTTCGGTTGGATCTCTTTTGATCGTGAAGATCTGCATGAAGTGAACTACCTAAAGCATTTTATTAGGATGAATAAAGACCAAATCGACTACAGCGCACTGGATATCGAGAATTTAAACCCTAATCCTACAGAGTTTGGAAAAAAAGGAAGTCATCTTCAGGATATGCTGAAAAGAATTCATAAATATGGCAAATTGGACCCTTTTGAGAAGAAAAAGAAAAAAAGAAGGGATGATATCGACGACTATGATATTGGTGATAGCTTTATCGATGATACAGGGTGCGATTTTGAACAGACACCTAATAAGCTCGCATTCATTGAGTCGTCCTTTGATGATTTTGTTTGCTATAAAGGAGGGATCCAAGATTTTCTGAAAAGCGACTATTATGTGAATCGAATGAATCTGGCTAAGGAGATTGAAATTAAAGCGTTGGATGAGGATGAGGAATCGTCTGGTGGAGGAAGTATAGATAGAGGTCATGATGTTGTGAGAAAAGTGAGGAAAGAGAGTAAAATCGCAAAGAAAACGGGAAAGGAAGGAGGAATTAAACCGATGCAAAGAAGTGAAGAAGGGAATGAGCAGCTGAAAAGAAATAGAGATGCAATGGAAGCTTCTTCGAGTAAAGCAGGGGACAATGAGAAGCTTCCTGTGACACACGAGCTGAAGAAACTCAGAATTAATGAGGATGAATCTAAAGGAGCTCCAGAAAAGATGATAAACGAGAAACCTTAGGAAATTATGAGATAATCAGAAACGATATTTTAAAGCTAGTGGAGCAGGTTAAACGAAGTGGATTTCGTATAGTTAAAACAGCTTTCGCGAAAAATGTATAAGCAAAATTTTGTTGGTTAGGAATTTTGTAGTTCGTTGATTGCTGTAAATTTGTGTGTTTTTGAAGTGTGTTTCTGCTAAATTATTTGGTTAGCCAATTTTTCAACTGGTTCTTGTGCAATCATATTACCTCTAATTTTGCTCATTAAGAGTTATTCGATCTGCCAATAAATTTTGTTTCAGTGCTTGGTGCAATGAATCACATCTGAAATTGTTGATTAACGAGAAATTAAGTGGGTTTTATGATCTAAAAATATTTTGCTTTTGACAAAAGATCGTTTTCAGATCACTTGCTGGCCAGCGAAATCTCTTACGGAAATTTGCATTGCAATATCTTGAAGATATTGACCTACTATAAGAGCTTTTCCAGTTATTCTCTGCTAAGCACACCATTTAGAATGTTCGAATTCATCGCTAGATGGGTAATGTCAACCTTTTTTTCTTTCGAATTCATTCAGATATTAGAAAAAAACGAAAGTTCTGAGAGAACTCAATTGAGTGTTAATGTACTTCACTCCATGTGTATCTTTGATAATTACAGAATAAATAGTTTGACACCCCGCAATGAGAAATGCTCTTTTTTCTCTCAAAATGAGGCGATATTAGAGGCTAAATACTACATTTTTCAGATAGGATTAATTACCCCTCTGCAACGTTTCATTTAAAACCCAAAACAAATTCTCGTCAGCTTGCCGTTTGATAAATTCGCAGCGTTTATCAATTAACACATCATCATCAGCTGAAAAAGATTTATTAAAATAAAAAAAAAGCTAAATAAAATGGAGATAAGGACCATATTTACCGCAACTTTCCTTCTCATTCTGATTATGCTTTGCGTATTCTTTGATATACGCCCTTGGCATTCTGGAAAGTACAAGCCAAAACACCCTCACAGACCCAGAAACTTACCAATGGGCTTTGAAGAAGCATGCTTAGCTAATGTGACATGCAAAAAAGAGTTTCTTGATAAGAACCTTACTGAAGGTCCTATCAAAGTCTTTGTCGTCCCTTACCTCTCTACCAAGGGATTCAATCCCCAGGACTATTCTCTCTCACATGCATCAGCAAATGAACTCCGGAGTCTTTTAACCTTCATAAAAGAAAACCCAAGCCAAAAGTTATTCATTCCAGAGTTGTACTTGCTGGACCAGGCAGCCGCCCAGACAGACGAAAGCTTCCGATCCTTAGTTGAAGACCTTATCAAATCTGAAAAATTAGAAGTTGGTGCTGATCATTACCTTAATTTTGATGAGGGACTTCTTCATTACAAGGAAATCATCAACGAACTTTCACTTGCGAACGGGCTTAGAGGAGATTTAGGGGCAGACAAAAAGAGCCACACGGGCTGGAATCTGAAAACGAAAAAGTACTCGAGCAGTGCTACGCGGCTACAAGCTCTGTCGGAAACGTTCTACAGAGTTGTTAAATCTCAATCCTCAAATATCGCTGATAACGGCCAGCCTCCAGAAGGAGGTCTGCAATTCCTATGGCAAAATAATATTTCCTCGTATGATGAGAATGCCGTGCTGACTGTGGTTGAACCAATGGATTTCTATAAATTAGTCACCTTAATGACCGGAAGCACCTTCAAGGGATTAAATAACGTGTATGAGGCTCCAAATACTGCGGTTTCAACAAAAGATTTAAAGGAGTCGGATTACAACAAACTAATTCCCATTCTTACCGAGCTCACCAACTCTCAAGTCGTCCCTTATTTCATCATACCTCTCGAATTAGGTTTTGATGTGGAAAATAAAATGCAAGAGTTGACCAATCTTGAATCTTTCATTGAAAACGCTAACAAAATCAACTCAACAGAGCGAGGGTTGGAATTTAGTATCGGTCTACCAGACAAGGTGTTCCAGTCTTTCGAGTATTCGATCGTTTTTTACCCAAATCATTCTCATTATGAACTCGCAATTCCTGCTCAAGGCACTGTAGCTGATTATAACTTATATACTGACGAACCTCGCGTCACTGGATATTTGAGAAATGCCATGCATTTTATCGATACTACGAAAAAAGTTCTGGGTTTATCAGTTTGGAAAGCTGACCCAAAATCAGTTGGACTCAATCTGGGAGAGGCTTTGAATGAAATCAAGAAGTTCAATAAAGAAATCTCTATCCTTCATGATCCTAGCTTCCTTTCTTTGATGCAAGGGAAATTACAAACACAGATCTCAAAGATGAATGACATTCGCACTAAGGTCTCTCATGTAATCAAAGAGATTAGTCTTGTCAGACTTTATTAACATTTCTTTTATCTTTAGCTGGTACAAGATGTGGTTTTCAGTAGGATGCTATCGAATACTAAGGGAAAAGCCAAAGGGTTCGTTGAATGTACTTTCGATCGAGAAGTGCTCTGTGATGTTTCTCATCTCTTAGAAAGCGATAAAGTAATTTCATTCTACCTTAATGTCTTGACATAACACCTTCTATAAGTCGGTCCTGGTGGCTGTTTATAACCCAAGTCCAAAGAGAAATCAGAAGATTCAGATCAGGGTTCCCTCAGCATTCGTTGAAGGTAAAAAAAAGCTATTTAGAATTAGTTTTCCAAATCATCACCATCAAATGATTAGTAACGAAGCTAGGCGGACCAAAACTTCTTGATGCGAATGTCCAATGCTACAATATTATTGATATTCAAGGCTGCGCACTCTACCTCGAGGACCAGTTTGCTGCCTACTCAACGACTTTCTATAAAATTTCCAAGAGTTTCACCTCCCTTGAGCAACGTCCTTCTTATCAAGGATCAGAAGAGAAAACTATTGAAACGAAAAGCGGAGGCTTAACCCAAAAGCTTACAGTAAGAGATACTCCCTTATGCAATTATTGATTAACTCCTCAAAATTTATAGATCCAACCTAGCACAGCAACTTTTTCATACTCGGTCTGCGAGTACACGAATTGTGCAGAGGGAAGCTTCACTTTGAGCTATAGATATTACAGTATGCAACAATTGAGAGGAGGAATTCATCCACCAGAAAGGTTCTCCGCACCACACGCCTATAAGATTTATCAGAAATCCTCTGACAAAACTGACATCGTGATCGTTCTTGAGGCAGATCTATTTGTGACCACGGTGAATATCTATGAGAACATCCTGAATGGCGTGGAGATTATAACATATACGAAATTCCAAAACATCGACAAACTCGATGATGCTCAATCTTTAATTTTATATGTCCAGACGGATATTACAAACGAAGGGTTTTCGACTGATCTCAATGGACTTCAAGAGAGAAAGTGGAATAATCTCGTTTCTGGTGGTCAGCTTGGAGACGGAGGATCTACGCTCATACCATCTAACTATAGACTGGCCTCTTCGTTCTTAACGATCGAAGGCTCTGGTCGATCTGCCACGTAATTTGAAATGTGATGATAATTTGTTAATTGATTATAGTGTGTTTTTGGATCGCGCCTCAGGTGTCACCAGCATTGAGCCTGGAACGCTTGAAATATGTCTCTTGGGAGACATCCATAATGGACAAAATGCGGTTGAAGGAAACGATATTCTTAAGTTCAAGAATGTCCTTCTCTTTGAAAACAGTACACATCATTACTTAGAAATGTTTCTCTAATTTTGTTTCATATTAAAGATCTCAAAACAATGTCAAAGCGAGCCAAGCAACTACTTGTAGAGCAGCCAGTTTCTCTCTATTTCACCGAAGCTGGCGTCATTCATATGCCACCAAGCCCCAGAGAGTATCCAACTCTGGACGAGAATGTGCAACTCTTCGTTGAGATCATAGGAGAGAAAGAAATATTGATCGGATTCTTAAATCTTGACTCAAAGAATCCTGTGGAAGTCAGTAACAAGGTATTCAAATCAATGGGACGCGAACCAAAGAAGATCGAGGAAACGAATCTAGCTGGAAGTGAAACCAAAGAGGCACTTTGCGAGAGAAAGCCAGCATTCAATCGAATCGATAAACAAAATAAGCCCGCTCTGACCGACTATCAATCAGGAAGTAGTTCTCCTTCTTCTCCTTCTCAATTGCTTAACTTTTATTTTTTTTAGATGGAAGTTTCACTCTGAAGCCTCTTGAAGCAAGAGTTTTCAAGATAACCATTTGAAAGCGGGTTTAAATGAGGTTGTTTTAGGATAAATGTTGTGATTGTTTAACAAATAGTTTAGAGACATACATATAACTGTCTAGCAAGGATGATATAGCGACTACATCAGTTTGTTCTATGATGATAGGCCAATTGTGAGTTTCAGTTTTAATATTTTGTCTCTAAACTTTCAAGGGAAAATTTCATCCATTTGTACAAAACGAACTACCTTCAAAATATGATAAAAGAAATTCCAACATCTCATTATCGAAAATATTGAGCAATATTGTCTGTGGTATTTAATCTTTAAAATTATATCAGAAATAAAAGATCATGGCATGGGTTGTGCTGCTATAAAAACGCAAAAAATCCATCCTGATCGCATTCTCTCACCTAGCGATGTAACAGGGATGTTCGCTGATGTGACGGAGCCAACGAGAAAAGGAGCAGCTGTTCCGAGAAGGCCTGAACCAAAGCAGAAGAAAGCAATGGCTAATAATTTAGCGGCTGATGTCAAGAGTAAAGTTAGAGAGATTATCAAAAATCGAGACTTGGAAAAAATGGATGATATAATGGAGAATTTTGACGGCATTTTACTGGATGAAAACATTAGTGACAATAAAAAACCGTTATCGGTGCTACAATATTTGTGTGCGACGAATGCGGCTTCAATTCTCTGGACTTTGATAGAAAATTATAACAATGTGGCGATGGAAAGGAGCTCTGAAAAAAAACAAGAATCGATTTTAGAGCTGTTGAATAGACAAAATGAGCAAGGAGAAACAGCCGCGATGATATGTGTCAGAAATAATTCTGTTGAGACATTAGCGATTCTGCTGTCGTCTGGGATAGATGTTGAAATGAAGAATAAGAAGAAGCAAACTGCAATGGATATTGCAATATTACTTTCAGCATCAGAATCAAAACAATTGCTTGAAAATTACTTGAACGATCGAGCTAGTTCTAATCAATGAAAAAACTGTAGAAAATTAATGTTGCTGTCAAACTTGCCAAGTAGCAACGTAGTCAATCTATTAGGAGGATTTTTAAATTTTTTACTTAGTCTCCAAGTCGAGTCACAAAATTTTTCTGTGTTTTTTTCCTTATTTATTCGTATTGAATTGAGGTGACAAAAAGAGCAACGGGTCGTTTAACAAAGTTAACGATAATCTCAAAGAGGATCTGCAAAGAAGCAACGTTGTTTAAAGATTAACTCTTCAAATTAATCGTCTTTAGCCAGAACACGATACTGAATGATCGGTAAAAACCAGAGAATTATAATTCATATATTAGTCTTTTGAAAAATACTGCTCGAGACAAGACCAATTCGTATTTCGACTAGTCGCTCAAAGCCTAATTATACAGTTTCTAGGGCTGCAATCTCTTTAACTGGAGCTCTCAATTCTTCAATCTCCAGACATCATTATACAATTGTTTATGACTAAATTTTGTAAATATTGGCTCCTCATCAGCATGCTGTAACAAAAATATGAATTTTACAAGTCAGAAAATGGAGAAACCTTCATTCCTCCCCCAATGTTATGGGCTGAAAAGGATGTTCGAATTCTATGAATATTACGTTGCTAATTTGACCAGTCATCCAAACAGTTTAATGTTTTTTAAAAATTGTTAGAAAGAATAATTCTACAGCTGTTGGATTTTTGATCAGTATTTAATCCAAGGAACTAATCCATCCTACTGAACAACCATTATGGAAAATCAATACTCATACGATCCTCCTTCTATTAATTAAATAAAATTTTTCCAGTCTTCTCTATGACATCCTCACAACCTCGATGGGACGGTTTAGCTAATATTGGATCTGCTTCTGAAGAAGTCAAAGCCAGAGACAAAGATGTTTCAGATGATTTCGATTCCTACTCTGAATCTTCATCTTCGTCGTCTTCATCCGAAGAAGACGAAGGAATCGTTAGAAGTTATATTCGCAGCGTCGTTTACGGTGGATTTGATGGAACGATCACAACTTTCGCAATTGTAGCAGGCTCTCAAGGCTCAAGTGCCGGAGTAACCGCTGCACTCGTCATTGGACTGGCAACTGTTATCGCCGATGCTCTATCTCAGGCAACAGCAGATTATCTAGCTTGCTATTGTGATCTCTACCAGCACAGAGCGCAAAAAAAGGAGGAAATCTCCTGCATTCAAGACTGCCCCTCAGGCCAATTTAGAGCACTTATGACGCAGTACCGTGGAAAAGGAATAGCGTCTCCTGACGCGCAAGTGATGACATCGATTATTGCTCAGAATGCGGAAGTATGGGCCGATGTAATGGCTATCGAGAAGCTCGGGAAGCTTGGAGAGCACGAATCTCCTCTCAAAAGTGCAATAGTAACATTTATAGCCTTTATCTTTTTCGGGTTCAGTTCGTTGGTGCCACTGATCATTGGTTTCTTCGCGAATTCGACAAATCCGTGGTTTTTTTACTCGAGCGTTATTGTTTCGATGTTTATGGTTTTTATATTGGGCATCATGAAAGGGTATTCAACGGGTGGGCCTGTATGGAGATCAGGTTTAGAAACCTTGCTTGTTGGAGCGGTAGCAGCTGCAGCTGCGTATTTGATTGGACTTTTGTTCAGCCCTTTAATAGAAAAATAATATGTGTATTAGCTTCTTTGTAATTATTGATAATTAAACTAGAATGGCAAATGCAAGTAGGAATGGTCTTGCAATTTGAAGTTGAATGAATGATGCTGAAGTGGCTTGTGATTTGTATTTGTTAACAGAGGCAGAAGAATTAAAACAAACTTGCACTACTCTAATCATAACTAGGGTATCATCCAAAAATTCCAGGTGTTGAAATTTGTTCCTAGCGTGTGTTTTAATTATGAGACGAAACAAATTTAATATTTAAAATTTCTCCTATCTATCATTCTTGAGTATGGCACAAATAGGTAATAGAGTGATTAGAGAGCGAAAATTCATGAGCGTGGAATTCTGAATAACTGTCCGAAATCTCCTAAGAGAGTAGTATATTTTCAATCGTTTGAAGTTTGGAGCTTCAAATTCCACGAGCTGAAAAAACGGAATTATCTAGGCGAGGTAAAAGGACGGTAACAGATAGATGATTGACTAAGTATGCAAGTGGGAGAGCGATAAGGATGGATCTGATTTCATTTGAACTTGACTCAACAGTAGAACAAAGTTGTGCAAGTCATTCATAAGTGCAAGATTAAGGAACTCAGAGGCTAGAATGCTACAATGATTTACCTAAACCTAAAGCATTTTGCATCGACAATACCAGCGACAACTCAAAAAAAAAAGATTTCAGAGTCCAGCCAGAGCGTACTCTACTGAATTACGCTGCTATCTCCTCGTTAATAATTAAATTCAATAGATATAAGGATGCTTCTTATTGTGTTATCAATCAAAGAGGCCTTGACTTGATAAAATGATATATGATAACACTTTCTGAGAAAATAACATTTCTAACAATGAGCTTTCAATAAAAAAAAACTTCCCATATGTGAAGCTTCTTTAATAATTCACACAGATAGAAAAGAAAAAATTCGCCGTCATGCAAAACAAGGGCCATAACGATGGAATTCCTCCTATTTCCTTCTATCTCATTCAAAAACGTCAGGTTTTAAAATAATTATTAACACACCTTGAAATATTAATGCTAAAGTTTCTACTACTCGCCTGCACGGCAGCTCTCATCTCTGCTTCTGCGGGCTATGTTGACCTAGAAGGAGATTCCTCGTCACTGATCCATTTGCATATTGTTCCTATCATTCCAAATCCCACAGGAGGCATGAACACATCAAATGAACACTATCTTTTTGCAACCACCACTCCCTCTACCTCCTCTCCTATTCAAGAATCTCTCGCCGATGCCAAACAGACCTTCAACCAAGTCATAAAGAGTCTCGCAAGCAATCCCAAAAGGATATTCACCTGTCCTGATATTTTATATTTCCAGCGCTGGTGGAATGAACAGCCAGAAAGCACTCAGGCTCAGGTCAAGAACCTCGTTCAAAGCGGGCAGCTGAGATTCTCATCCGGAGCTTACGTCGCTAATGATGAAGCTACCAGCTATTACGAAGACATGATTGAGAATTATATTGTCGGTCACAGATTTTTGAGAGAAACATTTAATTACGTTCCGCTCACTGGGTGGAACATTCGCTCCCATGGACATTCCGCGACCCAAGCGGCAATTATGGCTGACTCTGGACTCAATTTCAACTTTGTTGAGCAGATCAACTTCCAAAACAGAAGAGAAAGGTCTCTTGAGAAAGACTTCGAGTTTGTTTGGAGGCCATTCGAGAGCGTTCAGAAGAAAGAAAATTATCTTTTCACTTTCATTGACCCACTTGAACCTGGAGATTTGTCTGAAATCGGATATTGCTTGGCGTCCAGCTGCTCTCTCGCCGAGTTCGGCCATAAGCAGAACCTAAAAAGATTGAGTTTGTGGGCTCATGAAGCCTCGAAATCATTTAAATCAAGACAGTTGGTGCTTCAAATCAGTGAGTCCTTTAAGACTTCACAGGATGTCGCACAGATTTACTCAGACCTGGACTTTATAATAGACGCGATCAACCAGAATAAAGAGCTAAAGATCAAGGCTTCGTACAGCTCACCTGATCATTTCGCAGCAAGCTGGATAAAAGAATACTCGAGCGAATTAGACACGAGCCTTAAGGTCAAATCAGACGATTTCTTTCCTTACGCCGATCATCCCAAGTGGTTTGATTTGAGTTTGCCTGGCTATTGGAGTGGATTTTACACAAGCAGACCTTTATTCAAGAAGCTCGTCCGTGATTCTGGAAAGTTATTGCAAGCTGCGCGCAAAATCGTCTTCAGAGGCCTTCTGAATAAGACACCTGCTTTGGATTTCTCAACAATTAATCACGAGTTGCTGGCTTTTGAAACCTTAGTCGCAGAAGTTCAGAACGTGAATGCGGTTAGTGGAACCTCAGCTCAACGCGTCATCGATGATTATGCAGCTCGAATTACTAACAGCAGCGTGAAACTTATTCAATTGCTGCAAAAAACTTTCCGAAATGAAGATAAATCTTTTAGTAACAGCGAGTTATCTTACTTCCAGTGCGATTTTTCACTGGGGTTGACTAGATGCGAGAAACTCAGCGAGACTCTCACCATGAACAAACGAGTAATTATTAGTTTTGATCTGTTTTCTTTATCAAGTATTAGGTTCTCATTAAATTATACAACCCGGGATCCCAGCGCGAGGAGCTTGTCAGCATTCCAGTCCCAAGTGCTAAATATACAGGTAATGCTAAATTTTTCTGAGAGGTATGGTGCTATAATCTCATGTATGTATAGTTACGCAGCTGGATGGCGCGAGTGTGCCGAGCGAGGCAGTTTGCTACGAGCCAATCGCATACGAAGAAAAAAATTGTCGACTTTACTTCAAAGCGTCTTTCCCTGCACTAGGATATCGACACTTTGTAATTAGTCCAGACAACTACAAAGCAAGCGCGGCTACCGCTTCAATTAAGGGAATCTCAAAAATCCTTCCGTATCCAAAGGATTCGTCCATTGAAGTAATAAATTCTACAAGACATCGATTAACTGTTGTTCATAGTTTGATAAAGACATGAAAACATTACGCGTTAAGGACTGTAGCTACAAGATCACTCGCTATGGTAAGGAGTCTTGTTTCGAAGACGAAGTAAAGATCGACTACTTGTTCTATCGAAGCTACAAAAGCAGCCAGGAGAAGTCAGGAATCCACGTTTTTATGCCCACTGCAAACACTGCGAGACCCTATTCAGAGCCTACTTCGGTTACTTACACAAAAACAGCTTTCTTCCATGAATTTAGAGTAAACACATTATTTCCTTCATGAGGTGAGCATAACTTTTAATTTTTGTAGGTTATTCGAAATGATTCCGTTTACACTCGTATCCGTTTGAGCGCAACCGACATTTCTGCTCCAATTGAAATTGAAACGCATCTGCTTCCTATCACATTCAAGGGAGAGTCTGAACTGACTGGAAAGGAAGTCGTTCTGAGAGTCAAATCAACTAAGATCAAAAGCTACCGTTTGTTAAAAACTGACTCTAATGGCTTGGATATGATCACTCGCGCTATCAACGCGAAGCCAGACTTTAAAGTCGATAACTATGACCTTGGCTTTGTTGCGGGCAACTACTACCCGATCACCTCGGCGCTTCAAGTTGAAGATTATAACACCGGCCAAAGACTCACGTATCTCTTCCAAATACTTATTTGATAATTAATTTGACCTCCAGGATTATTCCGGACAGGACGCAAGGCGGAACAAGCTTGGATGACGGTGAACTCGAACTCATGATAAATCGAAGGATAATCCAAAACGACTTGAGAGTAATTCCTTCTGATTTAGATGAGACATGTAAACAATCCCTTTTAAATTTTTACAAAAAATCAATTCCTGTCTAAAAACAGATCCAGAAATCGTTACAAAGACCACTTCCCAAGTCGTCAACGGTCAAGTAGTTACTTCCACCGTTAACGAGACCATATTACGTCCCATTGATTTAACCGTGACACACAAATTGCTTTTCAGCTATCCAAGTAAATCTTATCTCAAAGCTCACAATCTAAAGACAATAATGTCTCCTCTAGAATTCGGATACAAGGACAGATTCAGAACAGTTCAGGCACAAAGAGACGATTCGTTGCAAATGTTCATGGCCGCAGTAGAGACTCCGCTTAAGAATTACAAGTACCTTTTTTTTGTCCAGGAGAATAGCTAACTAACCTGCACCTTAGGGAGAAAATACCTGAGTCAAACTTTACGCTTCCTGAGAATGTACGCTTTGTGATTCGTTCGTTCAATGAAGATGAGTCCATGATACGATTTATAAATTATGAAGACTCAACAACCAGCGACTTCAAGCTATTCGAGCTAACCGATAAGAGCTGCACGAACAATTTGCTCAGTCTCCTCGCAGGAAAGCAGGAGGCGGGTCAGCAATACTGCGTTTTTTCAGAGGTTTCATTGAGTGTGAATCAGCCATTCCTTGATATTGTGCGAAACAAAATCAGAATGCATGGAGATAAATATTCCTTCAGTTCGATCTTCGGTAAATATGGCGATGGTTTTGTAAATGACTTACGAAAATTCAATAGATGGACAGAATATTCATCTGAAACCAATGCAAACGAGAAGTGTGATCGTCTCCCCTCATTCAGTTGAATGGCCAGCTGGTCCAGTGAATTTCAATCCTTTGAAATCTGAACTGGTCGTTGTAGCTCCACTAGAAGAGATTAAACATCCTCTTGATGAACTGGATAAACCAAGTGACGAGTTTGACGTTTACAAAGTGATATACGATATTGAGGATTTAATGCCTTCAGAAAACGCTTTAATTTTACTTGCAGCTCTATTAGTCGCGATTCCGATAATATTAGCTGTTTATTTGAGGATGTATTCGCCACTCAAAAGGTCTTAAGGACATTTTAGTTATCAATTAATATTACATATAAGACGTAATAGACAAATCTGAAATATATCAATTGAAACGTGATAATAACAAATTTTGATTGAGAGTTGTGAAATAGGTTATACTCTTTCTGGTAGGAAGATAGGTAGAAGTTAATTTATGGAAAGTTTTGGAATAGGTTCATGATTTAGTGAAATGGAAAGTCAGAACTGAGGAAACAAAAAGTCTCAAAATTAGTTATGATGTAATATAAAAGCCGTCATATGGAATCTATCAAAGTTCTGGCTTAATTTTAGTATCGGATACTAGCTTTTTCGGTTCAAGATGCTTACATTGAATTTTATTGAGCTCGACTTATTTCTTGAGCTAAACACATTTTTTTCTCAGCAAAAAAAATTTCTTATTTTGGCTCGTAATGCGTTTCTCTTGTCTGGTAACTATGCCGCTAGCTATACTTGAGAAACAATTGATTTATAAAATAACTTTTGTTTTTCAATTGTTGTAGATCGAAAAATTGTCGATGACTCGATTTTACAATGTTAAATCAGGAACTCGATGAGCAACCTCGAGCACTTAACTGTGAGGATTTTTTCGGATTTGCAAATCCAAAAAAAAAAAAGCTTATTCTCTCTATCACTCTTGAGTATGCTTCTTTTTTAATTCAGATACATATCTCAAGGAGTCACAAACAAATTTAAAAAGAAGTTCCTTAATCTGTCTAACTTATAAACAATCTTAAAATGAAATTAGT
>ENA-UOTZ01000827-UOTZ01000827.1-compost-metagenome-genome-assembly--contig:-NODE-827-length-24651-cov-20.193416_pt1 | contig 24651 bp, 21 predicted proteins | sample MGYA00238144_ERZ746983 | MGnify/ENA primary metagenome ERZ746983 (study PRJEB28759, sample SAMN06268863) | compost metagenome | isolation source: single cell | place: USA: California, Emeryville, Joint... | reverse complement strand
TTGGGGCAGTTAAAGATGGCAATTTGTTCTTCGAAAATATTATCCCAATCTAAGCATCATATACTCATATTGATAGAAATTCTCTTGAATGAATTGTCTTGCTTATCCAATCTTTCGGTTGCATGTACTCGAATCAGCTGATCTCACTGCCTTCATTGACTATTGATCTCATTCTAACCTATTATTCGGATTTTTTTTGACATACCCCTCAGTCGAATTTAAAAGTTGAAAATTTTTGGAACTGAATTTATAGAATACACAAATTTTATTTCGTTTGAATGGAGACTACCAGATCAAACATTCCTGAAGAACAGTACTCAGACAACAGACAGAAAGCCAGTGAAGAGCCTGAACTGTTCGAATATGACGAAGCTGTCTTCAAAGAATTTACGGAAAAGTACAAACAGTCTCTCAAAGCGATTTCTTCGATCGAGGAAATGAGTGAATTGCGCCGAAAATTCAATAAAATCAATCATTCATACCTACCTGTACACCAACTCAATCTCGTGCACTTACCTATTCAATATATTCAATAGAAACTTCACATGCACTCGCTAGACTCTTTCAATATCAAAATGTATTCGAAAAATAAAGCAGATGAAGCGAAAAAGCCAAACGTTCGTCTAGAGCCATTATACAAATTTAACACCACGAAGCTTGAAAGTCTTATCGAACCAGTATTTCTTCAATTTTTGCACAGAGACAGTAATTTTTTGCTATCTAGCCAGAGAATAAATCACCCGATGAAGCATTGAGTGGAAAGAGTATTAAGGAAACACCTCGAAAGGACTTCTTGGTAGCTTATTTTTCAAATTTTAATTCTGAACCAACTCGCATTATTGACAGATAAGAGAATCAAGCAAAAGCAAAATTCAGAAAGGTATGAGCCCGGAGCCATCAAATATGCTGCCTCGCGCGAAAACTTTCAGATCGCCTTCATTCGTTACTGGAATTCCTGTGCAGTCCGCAGATTCGAATCCAAATTTCCCAGAGTTTTCAAGCGGGCTTCCATCGCCCATCGGCAATCAGTTGAGTCGGAGGTCTTCTCAGCAGAATATGTCACAAATTGAGTTGATAACTCCGCAAAGAACTGAACTCAAAACGGATAGACCGAAAATAGGGCATTCTCGCAAAGCGCAGAGCATATCGCATCCGTACAATTATACGCCAGTCGCAAATGACGAGTATGAAGAGCATATGCTCCAAAGCAATCGTGAGTTCAATATTGAAAGCGATGCGAAGGAAATTAATATCAATAATCCGAACCAAGTCTATGACATCGACCAAAAGATGGGGGATCCATACGTTAAGCTTAAAATTGAGAATCTTTGGAATTTCAAAAAAGAGCCCCTGGAGAATTACGACGTGCAAAAGTTATTCGAAGATAATGCCGCAAATATCGATCAAACCTACGGTGAATCTCGGGGCATGTCGAAATTTATGAATGAGGATGGAAAAATAGTTTGGAAAGCATGCGAGATTTTAGAGTACAACGCAGAAACAGGGCTATTTCTGATTCGATGGCGGGATAATGGGCAAACAAAACATGTATAATAAATTTAATTTACTTCCTTGCTGACGTGGTGATAATAAAGGTAAGCAGACTGAACTTAATGTTCAGCCATGAAGATCCCGAGAAGTTTATACAGCGACACAGAAACGCTATGGATGCTCGATATAAACATCTGTACTTCCAATCGTATCAAAGTAAGATCATTCTGACTCGCAGTTTGTGGTAATGCTTGTACTCTCAGAGCTGCTTGAAAGTGAAGCGAAGCAGGCGGATTATCTGTTCTTTCCTTCGAATCAGTTGCAGAGAATCGTTACATTGTAAATTTAATCGCGTTTGAAAAGCGCTTCATTTTTGATTTATTTTGTGAAATAGAGCCTTCAAAGATATTAGAGGTCTCAATGAAAGCGACACACCTTTCGAGCTTGTCGAAGAAATGCTGGATTTATACAAGATCGAAATTTTGAAATTTTCGCTTGAGCTCAAATCGCTCAATAACGATTCTGCGAGATATTTCAGCAAGTAAACATTGCTCTTCATGTCCACTTTAAACTAACTAACTCACCAATTAACCAGATTCAAGGAGCTGTTTGCGGTTGACAATAATCGCAGTGGTCTTCAAAACCAAGGAATCATCCGAGAAACCCTCAATTTATCCCAGCAAGACTACAGCAATAGGCTCTCAGCGAATAAAGAAGCTACTGTGAATGACAAAAACGTGATGACCTACACGATCGAGCACAGCACCAATCGGAAAAACATAGCCTTGAATACTGCACTCACCATGATCAAACATCCACAGAGACTGCTTGAACTTAACGAAGGTTACAATAATCCAGTCCTAAATATCACCCTCGATAATCTTTTCTCCATGGTGAGCAATACCAAAAATTTGCGGACCCAAAGACCTGGCAAAAAGACGCTCACTGTGAACCTCACTGCATACGATGAGCCTCCAAAGTCAGGACAAAGAGTAATTTTTACTCAAGAGATTGATTACGGGTCAAAGACAAAGAATCTTCTGGCCTATAAAATGGGCTCGCAAATGCTCAATAGTATTGTCGCAATGCATCCAATCATACTGAAATCAATGCCGAAACCCCCTGGCCTGACATCTCAAGTGATGATTTTGGTAAGTGCAGTCTCAACCCAACACAATTTTGATGATTTTGCTTTATAGATCGCTGGCTTCCTTAAAGGCCTTGCAGACATTCAAATTTATAACAAGCTTGACGAACTGCGAAAGGGACATTTCATTGAAGAGACTACTGATCTCTCAGGTACATTTTGCTGTTTTGAGCTCATGATTAAATTATAATACCTATCAGCTTTGACTGATGTCTTCGCGAAACATCTTGAAAACATCGATAGATACACTTACCGAGTTGAAAAGGCTTTAAAAGAGCTTGCCAACGATTTGAAAAAGCAAAGGACTGAAATTAACAACCCTCAAGCTTCAGCCGTCAGCGAGGCTGAAACCATTAATCGAGTGAAAAATTTCTCGAACGTGATTTTGAACTCAGTCCTCAAAGTTGCAATAACTAATTCATTGGAGAGTCTCGCGACTAAATTGGAAGAATTTTATGCCATGCTACCATTGCCTTTCATCGCTCCACAGTTCGAAGTTCATTTTCCTCCTCACTTACTTGGGAAGAAGCATCATTATCGACTGAAATATTTTTTAGAGCACGAAACAGTAACTTTCGCAATCTCTCTTCTGAAAGCTTACAAAATGTTTATTGTTGCTGTAGACTGAGGTTAAGTATGAATGGAACGAAAAAATTGAAAGCCAGCAAATGAATAGTTCCTTCCATGATAGAAATTTGATGATCGCGGTTGCCAGGACTCTAATGCATCAGATTACTAATGGAATGATGATGCGAGAGAGCCGGCGTGAAGTTGATAAGGAGCTGTTAAAGCCGATGTTCTTTATAAAATATTATCCTCGCAAAGAGAAAGAAAGAGAAAGGACATCATTATCAAAAGAGGCAGCAACCAGCAGCAAAAAAGCAAAGTAACTTTAAAAGCTGATAGAATATTAGTATACTTACCTTGATTATTACCTCAGGAAAGAGCGAAATGAAAGACAGAAAGAGCGCGCGCAATCTCGAGACAACGTTTATAATTTCGAAGCAAACATTGATAAGCAAATTACGAGACATATTTACCAGGATGCGGAGTGCGGCCTTGACGAAAACTCCTATAAAGCTTCACTCGGAGAGAAATTCGTTACGAAGTATGTGCTAGGCTGGTTCCGTCTCGACAGCAAGCACACTAACCACAAGCCCAAGCTGTCCGGGGTCGAATCCTTTTTCAAGGAATTAATCGGCCGACCGCTCAAGAAACTTTTGAAAATTGAAGAGATTTATTCTGACAACAGTAATTCTCATCACTTGTGTCTCTCATAACCACCGACATTCGTTCTTTTTAGCTGGAGAGTTTCTACCTTTAGAGGATCTGCAAGGCCCTCTGCTCGTTTTTCGAACCAGACTCGACAAAATCTTAAAGCATAGCATGATTCCAGTGCTTTCTCTCTTCGCTATCCTCGAAAACTTCGAGTTCTTGGTGGGCCAAAAGGATACTTATTTGAAAGATATCCATTTCAATATTGAAGAAGATGTAATAATATTAATCGTTTGGCCGGTTCGTGAATTCCATTAATCTGAATAGGGTCAAAGCATCGATATTATTTGCGAAGAGATCAAGATGCTCCTGAAAGATTACGATTTCATCAGAGAGAAAATACCTGATACTTTCAATTTTGGCATGTTCCATGTCGATTTAAAAGAATACAAGACCCGAATTATCAAAAACATTGAAAGTTACTACATCCCTAAACTGGAAGAATGTAAATATTATTGTTCCTTTGTGAGCTTGAATGCTAAACTTGTGGTACCAGCTATCTTAGAGAGACTGAATGAAATCCTGAAGAATAATAAAACGATGGCTGAGGAAATCCTGACAAACTTGAAACGCGTGCCGAAGACCATCTTAGATTACAAGATTATCCAAGAGGATATTGAGAGTCAACACTTCAGTGATAGGACGAAGAAAATCGACAAAGAGCTCGAGATTTGCCGAACGATTATGGATTACATGGAGAGCTTCTACGTTGGCATAAATGAGTACATATTGAACCTGTATTACGAATCAAAAGGCTGGATTCCACTGATTGCGCACCATCGACAGCAATGCTACAATCGTTTGCAAGAATCAAGGCCAAGGTTCATAGCAGAGCTCAAAGAAAAGTCTAAGGAGATTTTCAAAGAGCTTAACATTCTCAAAGATGAAGTGGCTAATTTTGCCAACTTCTATGATTTGAATAACAGCTATACCTATTACACAACTGCCAGAGATGTGCAAGAACGTCTGGACACGCTTCTGCGCACGAGTCAAGAAGTTAATGAATATGAGAAGATCTTGAAGCATGATTCAACTGACTTCTCAGCTATCACTTCAACACTTGAGATTTTCGATAAGTACTATAAGCTATGGGACTATGTCTACGACCAATGGCAAACGAAGACTCGAGATTGGTTAACACAGCGCTTTGAAGACTTGAATGAGCAGGATATGCATGATACTATTAAAAAGGGACTGAAATTGCTGAGACACCTAGAAGAGCAGTTTAAATACAATGCAAACATAGTGGTGAGATAATATTGATTCGTTTCTTTTTTTGTTGACATGTCCACTTTGGAAAATATACAATAGGAGGTGATAAGGATAGTACTGAAGGAGGTGCATAAATACCAGAACGAGTACTGGGAGCTAATCTCAATTCTAAAGAGTGAAACGTTCAAAGAGCGCCATTGGGAGGTAATAATCCCGGTTTTGTACAGATTTTCTAAAAGCTTTCGCTGCCTAGCTCTTGAAAGAAGAAATGTATGGAAAATCAGGTCCCAAACTGGATGCGAGAAGCACTACCCTGCAAAAGCTTATTGATGATAATTTCACTCGGTACCAGTCTGCGATCAACAAGATCTTCTTGGATGCCAAGGCAGAATTTAACATTGAGAAAGAGATCGAAAAGATAGACACTACAGTCGATAAAATCGTCATTAAAACGGTGCCATTTGAACAAGGAGAAAAGTACAGCTTTAACGTCGTTAAAGACATCAGCGGGATCATCATCAAACTGAATGATCAACATGCTCTAGTGTAATTTTTTAGTGCCTGAGGACATCAAATGTGTTTATTCAAATTTCTACTTTTCTCTAGAAAGGACATGTTGGCGAACCCAGACTACTGTCGTACATTCCCTGAAAGATTCCAAAACCTGCAAAATTTGATTCAAGGCGCCAAAAAAGTCTTCAAGTTGATTAGCAAAATCCAAAAGCGATTGATGCGGATAGCCCCAGTGCTAAAGTTTAAGGTTTAAATTCACCGGATTAGTCATAATAACTTAAACATCTTGATGAATATCTAGAACAACGAAAAACTCCTTGCGAAAGAGACTCCGCAGAAGTTCAACCATCTCCGAGACGAGTTTCGACGAAGAGTCGATATTATCACAGCAAAGAAGATGAAATATATAAGATCATTGTTCGTACGTGCAGAAAATGAAGATCATGCTGAAGAGGACCTTCAAGGACATAGAGTCATCAAAGAGCTCAAAAATTTCGTTGAAACTGCAGAGAATATCTACGCGAGTCTCTTCGTGCTGCTCAAATATATCAGAAATAAGTCTCCTCGATTCTTTTTCTTATCCGATGAGCAGGTTCTCAATATCCTCTCAATGGCTAGCAACCCTAAGGTATTTTTTCAAAGCACTTAATACATGAATTAACCATCTTCAATTTTTCTCTTCGCACAGGAGCTAGTCGATAACGTGGTCGTTTCATTCTCAGGAATAAGCAAATGCATTATCCAACTCGTTGATAGCTCCAGCACTCTCTACATTGATGGCTTCGTCAACAGTCTAGGAGAAAACCTGTATTTATCAAGACTGCCAATCGATTTTGAAAACAAGGACACTCATGACATATTTATCTGCTCGATTGTGAACAAATTCGAAGAAGAGGTGGCACAATGGATTAAAGGAAACATAAAGAAGATGATCCCGAAATTTTTCAAAAACCCCTACGATTTTCAGGCCAACTGGAAGCACATTACTTCAAAGGATTCTATCTTCCAAGTGATCGTGCTGCTTAGCAATCTCGCTTTCTTCCATGATCTTACCTGTATTCTCGGCATACAGAACAAAGCTCAACCGAACCAACCTAACCAACCGAATTTGCTGGACCAGTTGACATTATTCAGTGCTTATTTAGAACAGCAGTTGAAACAGTTCTGTGAGTCAATAAGAGGAAAGAACACCCAGTCCTACCCGAAAAATCCGTTCTATTTGCAATGCCAGTACGTGCTTCTCTTGCGTTATCACTGCGATGTACTTAAGAGATTTATCGAGTGCAGAGTCTCAAGCATTGAAGAGTTCGAGTACCTTGCTCTGCCGAAATTTTCCTTCGAATTTTCTTCGAAGAGCGTGGGAACGGGAGACATCTTCGACAATACGCTGAAAAATTATAAAAAAACACTCGAAGACACAAACGTCAACGCGGCCTACAATCAACTGACTGGGCAATCAGAGATCATTAAAGTTGTTGATACCCTGCCATCTCTCGAAAATTTCGACGTCGGACTTCGATTCATGAACTATCACTTACAATATGGCTATGAGCTACTTCCCTCATCCCCAGCATATATTTACACAACTTTCAGTCAAAGATGTATTCTTACTCTCGCAGGGGCTTTAGCTACAAACATCGGTGCATTGGTGCGAGGACCAAACAATGTCGGCAAAAGAAGCACAGTAAAAGCTTTCTCGCAGCTGATCGGCAAAGAACTCTTCACTTTCGACTGCTATGGCGTGAACTTTGATTTCATCGTGCAGATTTTCCAAGGAATGGCTGCAGGTGGGTTCTGGGTGATGTTTGAGAACATCCAAAATCTGGACTTCGGCCTGCTTTCTTCTTTCTGTAATATAGTAAGAAAATAATTGTGTTAGTTTTGTTACTTACGGTTTTGATAATATAGATATTGCATGTCAGACACAGGATTGCGAATGGGCAACTGCGAGCAGGAATTCCTCACGTCAACGCTAATTTAGTTCTCAAAACAAACTGGGCGCTGGTTCTCACTCTGGATCACTCTGAGAGGGATAGACTGAAAGAGCCTCTCCCAATCAACTTGCTTGAGAATTTCAGAATGGTGAATCTGATTACACAGAATATGAGTCACATTATCTCAGTGCAATTGATGATTATGGGCTTTGAAAACCCAAGCCTAACAGCGAACCGCTTGCTGCTATTCTTGCAGTTTTTCTCAACGAGTTTAGAAAATCATGACTATATCCTCTACGAGCAGATTGATAAAGAAGAGCTTTCTTTGGAGAACAGAGCATTACAAGGCTTCATTAATTTGAGCTTTGTAAATAAGATATTGGATACTCTGCTCCAGAGGCTCTTTAAGAACGGATTTACTGAAAAAGCTACTGATCTGACTCTTTTTGAAGCCATCAAAGTACTAGTACAAACCCAACTCAATATCGCTCAGTCAGCCACAATTACTACTCTCTTCAATTCGATATTCCAGACTTCAATCTCAAAGTAAAAACATCCTAGATGCTAATGAGTGCTTATATATATCTATTTCCTGCTGTTGTAGAGACGCTTTAGAGACAATTCAGGTTGACTCTGACATAAAGGGCAAAGTTATCGAATACTGCAATGAGAACCAATTAGAAGTTACTGAAGAGTATCTCAGGCGAGTTCAGCTTCTCTACAATCAAGTCAATCCTGCGACAATCACTCAAAGAAAAGTGGTTCTGTTCGGAAAGCCTGGAGTCGGAAAAACGAGTATGATCAAGCTTACAACGACTTTAATCAACAAAGTTCAAAGTAAAATCATTTATTATTCGCAATATCTCACGCTGGACCTCTTTTAATAGATTTAAATTTCTGTATGAACTGGATTTCGCTTGACAGCATCAATTCAACGTTCTTGCTAGGAGGAAATTACGTCAATTCATCCGGGAATAAATGTAAACAATCTGCTTATCTTTTGATTCCAATTAACCTCAACAATTTTTCCAATCTTTTAGCCAAATATTGTGGATTAATCAGCGCGATCATAAACGAAGCAAATAACTTGCAAAATGAGTCGGAATTCGAGTCCGACATAGAAGCTCCAATCTCATATTCGTAAGAAAACTTACGCATTGATCAAATATATTGATTGAAATCCTCTATCTTAGAATATCATGGGTGAACCCTCGCAAAGAAGGTACGATCATCGATCGAAAATGCGACTGGGTCGTGTTTGACGCTACACTCGAAAACGCGACTACAGGCAGACTGTTGGTCGTCGAGAAGATGCTATCAAGTCTGAAAAGACAATCGTTACTGTCATTTGACGGACAAAAGACTGTGATTCCTGCTTCGATGACCTTTATTTTCGAATGCGACACGATTCAAAACCTCAGCCCATCTTCCGTCTCTGATCTCGCTTTGATCTACGTTGACGATCGGTGCTTGGATATTGACAGAGAATTCAACAACTGGATTGCTACGTTGAACACTTACTCCAGCTTCTTCGGAAAGAACCCAATGAGCTCTCACATCAACCATTTATACAAAAGACTGATAAAACCAGTCTTAGAATTCACTGCGCAAGGAGCAGTTGAAAACAAGCTCGTCTTTTACCTCAGCAGCAAGTACTTACTCATGCATTTTATGAGTTTCTTCGAAATCTTCCTCAACGAAGCCCGGAAGATCAAAATTGCTTATGGACAGATGACAGAAGAGGAAATCGATGAAGCAACCAATCAAGCATTCGCACCTGATCAAAGAAACGCGTTACAAAAGAGCTTTTTGAATCGCGAGACCAAGAACTTCCAAGACGAGGCCCAAGCTGCTCTCAACACAACAGCGGCTCCTGATAAGAAAGTATCTGCAGTTGCAACCGGGGATGATATTTTGAAAATTAAATATCACTACGCTGAAAACGCTCCTTCATCGCCGATAGATAAACTTTCGTTTATCATCGACAAGGATAAGATCATTGTTGACTCTGCCTGTATCATGTCGCTCATTTGGACTTTGGGTATTGCCTGGAACGTTCGCTATCGTAATGAATTTGCTGAATTTATGACCACAACTATTCATCAATACTATTCTGGAAGCACGTTCCTTGATAAGCTCTCCAGCAGTCCCACATGTATCCTCAGCAAAATTCCCATCCAACCCAAGGAGAAATCAAAGAAAGCGATTTTTGATTTCTGTTTCGATATCAATATTCAAAAATGGGTGACTTGGAGCGATTTGAAGCTCGAGGACCATCCTTGCATAACGCCAAATTTCCATAACGTCTCTCTCCCTGTTGAAGAAATGCTGAAATTGAACCCTGCTTTAGCGCAGATAGCTACACTGAAAAAATTCCATACTGAGAAAGAGATTAATCTGCAGCAGACTATCTACGAAATGGGAGAGCCGATCCTTGTCGACACGGAGACTGTCAAGAGTTTTAAATTTTTCTTGGATTATTTGATAGCCTACAAGCGACCTATTCTGATCACTTCTCACTACGAGAACGGCAAGAGTATTGTCATGCGAAACAAATTCAAGCGACTCCTCGATGGGAACAGCTTCAACCATACGAATATTGCAATGACTCCATTTACTACTCAGGAACAGTTTATGAAATATGTCGAAGACAGTTTGATAAAGAACGGCAAAGACACGTATATTGCGCCTGTCGGCAGCGAAATGATCTTTTTCATCGATGATTTGAACCTTGGGTCCATTGCGAACCAGCCTTGGGGATTGCTTAATTCGTTCCAGGGCTACGGAGGTTGGTATAATCACCTCAAGAACTCTTTCATCAGACTCGATAACACCTTCTTTATCAGCTGCACGTCTCATAACTGCCTCGAAGCGAATAATATCTTCGCGCAAGGCCAAACTTCGCTCCCTCTAAACTTCCTTCACAAACAAGTGATACTCTACATGAAGGAAATGAACAAGGCAGACATGCGGCAGATCTACAGAGTCTATATCGAAGAGATCGTGTCAACTGATATTGATGAAATAAAAGAAACGTATGGGGAAATCTGGAAAACAACAAAGAATTTCATGCATTTTATCTTCAAACACAAGACGGAGATCCGAAAGGTTACGAACATTTTCGGAGCGAATTTGAAGCTAAACTCCGCGTTTCAAATGCTCAAAGCTATGCATAAAGTGGATTGGAATCGTGAGCCATCGAAGCAAGAGCTCATTGATTTGTTTTATTGCTTTATTAACCGGACATATGGAACTCAGTTCTTGAAACTAGCTGATCTTCCCGCAGAGTTATGTGGAAAAGCGAAGAAGAAGTCCGACAAAGGGTCGTTAGACGGGTCCGAAAGCTCTGATAAATCCGAAAAATCCGACGAGTCTGGAAAATCTGATGAGTCAGGAGACGATAAGAGTGCTGGATCGGATTTGAAAGCTTCTCCACTGAAGTTAAGCATGGATAAGAGAGGTATAAGAGGTATTCCAATGGATCGAATCTCTGAGAAAAATTCTCCAGTTAAAACGGAGCAGAATAGGAGTTTTGATGAAATGGCAAGAGGCTCAAGTGATACAAGCCGAGACGAAAACCAAAACAATCAAAATCCTGGTGTTCTCAATCTGCAGCGAGTTGAAAGCCGCCAGAACCTTGAAAGTGGTGGAACTACATCTTTAAATAAGATTCAAACTCCCAAAAACGCGCATGAGAACAACTTTACTCCTAAAGCCAGCAGTAGAACTGAATTCAGAAGTCATAAATCTCTGGATTCTGATCTGGATCAAAAATCGAAACGAAGTGGACTCAGATCTGAAAGCGAAATATTAGCAGCAGGTGATGATGAGAATAAAAAAAGAGAGCACTACAAAAACATAGCGAGTGGAGTATTGGCTAGCTGCTATTCATTTGCCTTGGAAAATAAAACCAGAGCCATGAGAGTACAAGACGCGTTGGCTCAATGCTATTCCACCGCCCTCGAAATTCATAGCAAGAAAAGAGCGATAGCAAAAGAAGTATTAGCCAGCTTCTATTCGAATGCCCTTGAGACGTATAAACAAATCGAAGCAAGTGAACCAAATCGAAAAGTTAAAAAGCAAGTCAACAAATCACAAAGTGAAGAAGACAGTGACGAAGGAACACCAAGTGCATCTAAATCACAACATTCTTCGAATGAGTCTGATGAAAAGACATCCGAGGAAGGAAAAACTGACCAAAGCGAGTCTCAAACTGAAGGTCCTAGTGAAATCAAAATCATAAGAAGAGAGCGCAGGAAATCCATTCAAAACTCACAAGTTACTGATTCAGAAGAATCAGGAAGCGATGAGAGTGCAACAGATAAGGAAAAAAATGACGAAGAGGATCCGCTCAAGGCAAGAAAATTCACGATAATGAACCTCAAAACCGATGGTCGCTCACGAGTCCGGCATATTACTAGAAGCGACAATCGTCTATCATTTTTTGGACAGATGCAAAACGACAGTGCGAAAAGGAAACAATCTAAAGCCGAATCTGACTCTTCAGGAAGCGGTTCTGAGGAAGAAGACTCGGCAAGCAAGTCAAACAGCAGCGAAGACGAGCCTTTAGACTTCAATTCAACAGAGTTCTTGAACTCGTTTTCAGAGAATGCTGTAAATGTACTCCTCAAAGCAACCATGAGCGAGTTCTCTTATAAAGTCTCTGATCCTGTAGCACGGCAAAGAGTCATCTGCTTTGATACAGAACTCTTCGAAGTCGAGAGGGATGAGCTCAACACTGACGCTTATCAAGCTACCTTTGACTTACTCAACCTTCATGATAAAGAGTCTGTTGAAAAGTTCAGCCAGTACCTCCAGAAAAATCTAAAAGATTATCTCTCTTCAAATAAGGCAGGATTCCTCGTTTTCAACGATCAGACTGTCAAGATGCAGCACTTAGCTCCTGACCTCGCCACGCTCCTCGTAGATTTGCAAATACCGCATCAGAACCTTATGGTCGCGTCTATGAATCAGCCTTTATATGCTTATCATCTGATTAAATTCGCGGCATTTTTGCTGAATTATAACGTTGCATACCTCAATCTTTCGAAGGAAAACTCGTCTTTCCGAGAGGACGGTACCACAACCTACAAGAGTCGTAACTACCAGCATTTCATCAATCTGTTGAGCGAAACAGCTTCAGTTTCAACAAAGGATGATCGAATCTGCCTTTTTATCATCCAAATCGACTCGCTCAAATCGAACGATCTCACACTGTCAAAAGCTTACCACGACCTGATTATTTCAATACTTGCAGATCTTAATACTGTCATCACTTGCTCTTCGATAAGGACTTGCATGAACGATGGAAAAGTCAAGCTCTTGCTTTCTATTCTGAAGAAATCGACCATGTTCGAGCAGTTTTCTGACCATCATCTCTTCTATATCTTGGCACAAAAGCTTGCTTTGAAGGTGAAGTTTGTTATTCTGACGGACAGCGAGGCGTTGCTCTGTCAGAACATGGCTCATTCCTCCGCCACGAACATTGAAAACTTCTCTTTGCCTGAAATAATGATGAGATATTTCCCTCAACTGCAGGCGTCTTTCCGAAGAGTTTTCTTACAGGACTTGAATATCACCCTTACGAAGGAGCAGTTAATCCAAGAAGAGATCTTCCCGCTTTGTTTCAACCCGGATGTGATGAAGCATATAGAGACATTCTACAACTTTGAGACCCATGTCACAGAAATCTTTGAAAAAGAGTATCAGTACCAAATTCTGCCAAGCTCCAAAGAAACACTCCTGTTTGTTGACTATGTGTATTTTGAGTTGAAAAAACTGCTGAAACAGCGAGTCGTGAACTTTAAAAGCAGCGGGGAGGGTCTGAATAACACGATTAAGAGAATGAAACGCAAAGTGTATGAGTTAGATTTAGAGTTGTCAGAACTCCAAAAACAAAACGCGAGGGCTCATGATGACATTGAAAACATAAAAACTAATGTCGAGCAGCTCAATGCTAAGATCGTTCAAATGAACGGGATGATAGACGACCTGAAAGGGCAGCTGAGAATACAGCATGAATTTTACCAGGGCTATCTGAATGAAGAGAACACTTTGAAATCGCTTTCCTCGAAACTGCAGGATACAACTAACCAGTTGGTAACGTATAGTCTAAAGGACTATGAGGAAGAGTTGAAGTATGGTAAATTCCAGCAGTCGGTCTATTTCATTATGTATGCGATCCTTTTCTGCTTGATTTTCGACGTGGAAGCCAAAGATGAGAAATACGAAGAAGTGAAGCTTCCTCCGAACGTACAGCTTGGTAAATTGAAGGTAGAAAACGTGACGGGGTATGTTGGGGAGTTCAAGAAGATATTGAACGATTACGGACAATTCAAGAGCTATATCCTTTCGTTTAAGTTCAGTAAGATCGATACGGAGAAGAACGCTTTGTTGGTTGAAATTATTGAGAACAACGAACTTCACAAGAGCAGCGGTAAATAAAAAAATTTCTTTTAAGAATGGATTAATAATTCCCTTGTCATTTTAGTCAAAGCAAACAAATTCCAGAAATTCCTAATGAAATGGGTTGATCTCGTTGTCGAGACCAGCAAATTCGAGTTGAAGAAAGACACTCGCAAAAAAGAAATGGATATTATCCAGACTGATATTAACTGTGAGTGTTTGTCTTTGAAAAACTTGTCTCATTGCTTTATTTTAATTTCTTAGTGATTAATAATGAACTCGAGAAGCGCAAAGAACTCCGTAATAAAATGCAAGAGTCGTTAGACCTGCAGCCTAATTTGGAAAGGAAGACTCGAGACAAAATAAAACAAAATGAACATTCAATCAACAACAGTTCTGACTACAAGCGCCGACTGATCGCTTTGATGGATGACTTAAACATGATTATCAAAGCGAATTTCGAGATGAACAACCCTCTCGCCTCGGACCCTGAAGTCTATAATCATTATATCCTCGTCGCTGCTTTCTATATCGGAATGTGTGTCAAATACCCCTCTGATATGCGCCTCAAATTATTCAAGGGAATGCTCAACATGCTGCCTGACACCGTTGATTTCGAGAACCATACGATATACGAAGTGCTTTACAGCGAAGCTTACCTTGTTGAGTGTCTGAAAAAGAAGATTCCAATGAGTTTAAGCTTTGTGGATAATCTTGCTATTTACGACCTCCTCTCCGATTTAGTCCTGCCTTACCCTCTTATCATCGACCCTACTGGTTTGTTCATGCAGTTCCTCAAGTCGAAATACGGTCAGAATTTCAAGTTGGAGTCATACTCAGTGGACACTAACACAATTACCAATATTGAAACCGCGATTACCACTGGTCAGTGTCTTGCGCTGGTAAACTTCGACCAAGACCTGCTGCGATTAGTTCAGCCACTGATTGAAATGAAGCATGAAGCGGTCGTGAATAAACTCTACAAAAAGCATCTTTTTAACGAGGAAGAGAGAGAAAACCAGAGAAACCAATCCGACGAGCCAGAACTCGTGGTAATGGATCAAGATGCAGAAGAGGTGAATTTCCATGGAAAGAATCTCAAGTTGCATAAAGATTTCCGTCTGGTCTTGATACTTCGAGACGGGCATACAAAAATACCGAAGTTCCTCCTTGAAAAAGTACTTCTCATCAACAACGATATCTCACACGAAGGTACCTGGAAGGAGTTAGTTAGTGATATGTTGATCAATTATTGCTATCCCGGAGAGAAAGAAGCGCTTCTGAACAAATATTTCAAAGAGAGGCTCTTCTCTGAAGCTAATGAAGAATTCAATCAGGTTTGCTTAAAGTGCGCGAGGCAGGAAGAGATAGGCAACTTGGATGCCATGTTCGTCGAGGACCTCGAAAATATGGTCAAGAATCTCAAGAAAAAATACCGTATTGGTGGAGCAGCTTTAAGTCCGATAAAAATGCAAAACACGAATCCATCGACGCCGAGCTTGGTATTAAAACCTTCCAATGAAGAGAGCAAGCAACCCCACTCCGCCCAAGTGGTCTCTTCAAAACCTCTTCTCTCGCAAAGTCCGTCTCCCTCCAAAACTTATGCACCCGATGTCCAGATGAAGAGCGAGGAGAATGAGGCTCTTGGAAACAGTCAAGATCTGAGTAACCTTGATCTGGGTAACACAAACACAGATCCGCACAAGGCGAAGACCACAGGAGCATTAGACAATGAACTGCTTGTATCTCCAGTCCATCATCGAACGATGGGAGTTATCGAGGAAAGAAGAGAGAGCCTCCTTTCGACAAATTCTAAAAGATCTTTCCTTCGAGATAGAAGAAATACAGGTGAAAGTGGCAACAGTTCACTGTTCCTCGAAGGTAGAAAAGTTCCCGATTACTGCAGTTTCCTCTCGAAGTTTAAAGAAATTCAAGATATTCTCCAGAAATATTCAACAGTGATCAATCAACTGCACCTCGTCTACCAAACTATGGAGATGATTCACCGAAATCTTGGAGATCTTTATGGACTTTCTGTGCATTTCCGATTCCTGAGTCTTCAGCATGCATTCGAAATCGGAGTAGCCAATGGTTTCCTGAAGAATAACCTCAAAAGAGACGACCAGGAAAAAATCAAGGAATTTAATACCATGGTAGCTATTTACTTCTACCACCAGATCTACTCGGCTCTAAGATCTGATCACCAAAACATCTTCTCAGTGTTCTTCTCGATAATATTTTTAAAATGTACTCGAGAGTTCCAGAACAAAGCCTGGGAGATCTTCCTCCGAGGAAATGTTGACCGGAATTTGCTAAAAGAATACTACGAGTCTCCTGAGCTGGGAATCAAATGGCTGGAGCTTCGAGAGGCATTAATAACCTACCATAAGGGCTGCGAGAACAGTTTCCCGCCTCCAACTCCTTTCATTCTCGAAGATATTGAAGGATATTCTCCAGAAAACGGCGCGTACGAAATAGGCAGCCAAAAAGCTCAGAGTTTCAAAGATGCCCTCAAAGATGCGGGAACTCCTAGTCTCAAAGATGCGGTGACTCCACGCTCTGCGAATAAGATGTCCATGACGCTCCCACCTAATACTCGCCTCTCCTTGCCAGCCCAGCATCTCACGAGTCCAATTTCAAGGAAAGCACTCATTGGGTTACAAGTACAAACAGCCACTTCGAATGTTGGAGCAACCAAAGACTTTTCTTTCTCCAGAGCTATCATTAGACATATGGTCGTCCCTGGATCAAGAGAGAGACTTAATCCGATTCATAACGCGTTAAAAGTATCAACTCAAATACGAGCTATCAAAGAAGATGATAATAAAGGTAATCATATCTTAATCACAGCACAATACTTTAACAATACTTTTTCAATTCTAGCCTCCCCTCTCAAGAAGATGGAGAACGTTGCTTATCTGGACATTCCGAAGATATCATCTTTAACGTAGCTTTTTGATTCAAAAATTTGTGTTTTAAAAAAAAATATTTATAGAAATCTCGGTGGCCCAGAAGACTCAGACCAATTACAGCTACCAGATAGGCAGCAACAGCAGCAGCTATTAGCGATGAATTCTCGGCAATTCCATTCAAATATTGCGTCAGCTATTGCAGGAAGTCAGAAGCGAGAAGAGCGACCTCAGTTTGAAGTTACAGTAAATCAAGCTCCTGACAACGACAACTCTGAAGGATTCGCTCAAACCTCTGATCAGTCTCCAACAGAAGGCAGACTTGACGTCCCTGGAGCCCGATATTCAAGAAGTTCTGTTAGATTCAAAACAGCACTTGATAAAATTCCTGATCGATTCCGCCTCCAGCGCTCAAACTCAAGGATCATAGAAATGACAGAGGAAGCTCCTCCCGAAGAACTTAAGGAAATTTATGTTTCTCCTTGCTTGAAAGAATACATCTCAGTACTTCCTAACCTGAAACTCTTATTCGGCGACATAGAGCGCAGACCTCATGAGTGGAAGAAATTTGTTTATCAGTCGCTTACGTCCTACAAACCACCAGTAAATAACACTAGGACTTTCCCTCAAATGCCCAGTTTGCACGAGAGTATCAATGACAGCTTCAACGCAATGGAGCTTCTTGCAATCGTAAAATACCTTCGTCCGGATGCAGTTGAAAGCTTCCTTGAAGGTCTTGTTGGAGAGGTCCGCAGCAAAAAATACTTCCTTCAGCCACGTACAAATTTCGAAACACACTCTAGAATTAATTGGCACAGAAGACCCACAATCTTTTTCTTCGGCTCATCTTCAAGAAATCCCTCGCAGCACATTGAAGTGTTAGCTCAGCGCTTTAACCGCGTTGTTTCTAGAATTGCTTTTGGAGAATATAACATTTCCAGTATTTATGATGATATCACGAAGGCGGCGAGCTCGGGATACTGGCTCATTATTGAGAATCTACATCTCTTGAATAAGAACACCTTGACAAAACTGATAAAGAAAATTGATGAAGAGTTAGAAGGTGGTGAATTCGTCAATGACAATTTCAAGGTTTGGATCACTTATCACACTGCAACTCCAACTTATCAAGGCCTTAACTTCAAAAATGATGAAATGAAATCTATACTCGAACCATTTTTCAAGAGCTGTTTGAAGATATTTTATAACAGAGCTGACAGTGTGCGAGGACAAATGATCGACACGTACCGAGAAAAATTATCTGACTACTACAACCAAATTGAGTCAGAAATGTCAGATTCTGCGTTCAGTTCAAGCACGAAGTCGACTATGCAGCAGAACCTGCAGAAATACCGTTTCAAGCTGCAGTTGCTAGACAAAATCGATCTTCATGAGTTCTATGAGAGAAAGTTGCCAAGACAGGCCGATCCTAATGATTCCAAAAAGCAGTCAGTGATGCCGTACAGACCCAACGAAAATATTGCGGAAGTTTTAAGCTTCAAACTCAAATTTGTCTTTTCAGTGTTGAAATGTCGGTTCAGGCATGAACGAGGCTGGCCGATCCGATCTCACAAATATAGTGACACTTACTTTAGTGATCACGATATCACGGATGCCATTGAAGACCTTTCGAGATATTTGCTCAATTTCAAAGGAAACAAACAGAAGTTCATTGAAAAATATCTCATCTACTATTACAATTGCTCTAACCTCCACTTTACCACGTTCAGTGCGCCAGTCGTGGTTAACTTTATCAAAGATTTGTTCAGGAAAGCAGAAGAGAGCGAGTTCGTTAAGGTATAAATTTATAATTCAAGGAGAGATATATCTTACATTTTACTCCCAATGTTTGTTTAGATAAAAGATTTTAAATATCCTATGCTACGAGAGCCAAGTGGAGAGAAGATGGCTGAGCATATCCACAACTTCCCCTCAGAAGACCCGATTCAATTATACGGGCTCAGTGTCAACGAGCAGCACACCTACTCATATCGAAAATCGAAAGGAATGATGAGCTTGACACTGAGATGCGAGGACGCCATGAATGATAAAGAAAGCTTGATTTTTGAAAGCTTAGACATTGAGGAGAAACTTGTCACACATCAAATCGAAACCGTGGTTAGCGAGACTCTGAAAAAATACGCAATCAGTTTAAGTCAGAGAGTCATCAACGGTCATGAAAAACATATTAAGGTTCTGGCTTACAGTAATTACATCCTTCTTCTGCTGAATGACTGAACAACTCTTTTTTTTAGTTGATGCTTTAAAGAAAGGCGTACCCGAGATGTTCGATTTCAAAGAGGTTGAATTGTTTAAAGACCTCTTCCAAAATCCTTTGGTTGCAGCAGCCAGCATTGAGCAACCAAAAATTCGCCAAGGTGGCTTGGATGGCCCTGAAAGCAGCGGTCCTAAGACATTGTTAAAAACCCAATTATCTCGATTTACAGAAACGGGAATTAGAAGAAGCTCAGCCGCAGTGACAAGAACTACGCTCTTGAATGTAATCGAAGAGACTCCAGGCTCTGCCAAACTCCCTATCAATCGAAGACGGTCTCATCTTTTGACTGAGTTTTCTGGTTCTAACCGAAATGAAACTGTTGAGAGTGTCACTACTTCTGGAAGGAGCAGCACCACCGGAGAGGTGCGTCCCCCAAAGAAAAAAGTAACCTTGCTGAAGGTTGAACCTGCCAAGGAGCGACGACCTACCAGAGCTACCACAAGGAGCAAAACTATTAAAGTCATCACAGACATCACCAAGACAGTGTCGAAAGAAGTTAATAAAGTGATATCTTATTCAAAGTCGGTCAATGATGTAAATAGCTTCCTTTTTGATTACAACTAAGCAATTTCATTATAGGTGTACAAAATTCTGATTCTCCACGAGCTGAAAGTTTGCAATAATTTGATAAAAACGATGCAAGAGGATCTGGAGCAGCTATCGGTCTACTTAAAAGGTGATGAGATCAACTCAACGCATAGCTCCGTCCTCGAGACGTTTGACTCTCTTCTGAAACAAACCACTCCGCAGAAATGGACCAAAAAATCGTTTTATACCATGTCAAAGGACTCTCTTGAAAACTTTTTCCGTTGCATGCTATACAAATACGAGAACCTGAAGCAGGTTGTAGGCAAAATGAAATGCGAGGTTCCACCGATTATTCCATTGCAAAAGCTATTCGACCCTATCCATTTCTTAACCTCCGTTCTCTGGCAGTATTCCGTGCAGCATGAGGTTTCTATGTACAATTTAGAAATTGAGCTATTCCCCTACAAAGTACCTCCAACATATAAAACGAGAGGCGACAACCTATACGTCACTGGTTTCGTAATCAAGGGAGGAAGGATTTCTGAGAGGAACTTCTTAGATGAAGAGTACAGCAGAGAGTACGACAGTAAAATGCCAGGATTCCTTCTAAACGTGGTGCATAAGGACAGAAGTCTCATTCTAAACGTATCAATTAATGCTATTTCTCTTTGTACTAATAATGATATTTGATAGGATGATGAGCCTTCAATAGCTCTATATATTCACTCGGACAAAGCTAAAGATAAATTCTTTGAGAAAGGAGATATTATTACTGCTCATCATGAATATATGAGAGCGCTTCTTAATAATAATGAGGTAGAAGAAACAAAACAAGCGCCTCAACGCGGTCTCACGGAGACAGGAAAAGTCCTCTATTCTGTTAGAATTCCTGTTGTGAATCCGTGCGCGTTCTCCACAACAGAATACTTCAAGCCGTCGTTCTACTTCTACTTCAGGTCTTTAAGACCGCAAGAATACTGGCAGAGTAAAGGAACCGGTGTTTTCCTTCAGATTTAGTTGTTTTGTATAGTTAACTCATAATTCGAATGCCATATTTTGGATATAGTATGCAACAAAATTACAGTTATTTGACGGCTTTCTAACTATGATTTTACTCTCTTGTTTTTTTAAAAGTCTATTTGATTAACAGCTCAGGGCTCATAATTTTATCCTATTAATATAGTGTTTCTTTGACTTGCGAACTGGCAAATTAAAAATTTATTACGACGGAGATAAAAATTGATTATTCGCATAGTTTAACCTCTCATCGCATATAACCTTCATTGACTAATTCACCTTCTGGCAAGAAAAAAAAATCCATGACTGACACAAATTACGTTTCAAACTATCAGCAATATTTAAATTCGAAAGCCTCAGCGACGTCGGATGACCTCAAAGGTTATAGCGATGCTACCAAAACCAAATCTATCAGACGGAAACAACCCACAAACTGCAAGTTATGCAAATTGCTCACACGAAGAGAGGATCTAGCACGCATACTTAACCAAGGTTTGTACAACAAGTACACGTCGAGCTTGGATTACTATTACACAAAAGATATCAATTCTGTGATATTAAAAAAGAAAAAGCCTTTCACTATCAGATTCCGGGATGATCAAATATTTTTCGACGAGCAGGAGTATCTGAAAAAGTTCAATAGGAAGAAAGAAAGCAGACTGCACATGGTTGATATTAAAAACTTCTACACCAGATTCAAAGATTATCCGCGGTGTTTCGATGCTCAACTTTACAGAATAATCAATGCTCATATTCGTAAGCACAGGAGAATAGAATATTACAAAGTGTTTAAGGGAAAAAAAGACGACGAAAGAGACCCTGTATTACCAGAAGATGAGCAATTTAATTTCGTCGACATGCTGGGAGAGTCATTCAAAACCGGAAAGAATCCTTCAGTGAGACAAGTGACTAATGAATCGGTCCAAGGTACTCGTCCGCAAACTCCGAGTGGGCAAAAATCGTTTCTTGAGATCAAGAAAAATTTCAAAGAGTTGGTCCAAAATGGTACTTTTGAGGAGACGGATCATAAATTTTCTTCGGATTACTATATGTACCATATGACTGGCGTGAATTACTATGAATTATACTCGAATGCAGATAGCTCCAGTGCAATACATGATCTTGGAGATATAATTGAGGAGTTTGCGGGAACTCATCGAGGGCAGAAAGAGCAGCCGTTTAAGCCAATGATTAAATCAGAGGTGTTCGGACACCAAAAATCCGCTTCGACGATCGGGTTAAGTACAATTGGAGAGATTAAACCGGGTCCAACTTCTGTTCGTGCATCGACAGACCTACAAGAAGCTGAAAATAAAGCTAACAAAGCTGAAGAAACAAGGGCTTTGACGTCAAAGGCGAGTTCTCAGCAAAATTCAAACAATCCTTCTCACGATGTGACTCCTATTAGTAGCGCTACAACAGCAAGAATTAAACGATATGGGACTCTGCCCACAAATAAAATAATTCCGGTGACTTCTAATCTGAAAAATCAGAATATACGTGAGGCAGCAGAGGAAATAAAGTCCCAGAACCCACCAAAGTTATCTTACAGGAATGGCAGTGTAGAAAAGCGTGAAAACAGTCATAGGGACACCCAGCGGTTGGAGGGGCAATCGAATCAAGTCTCCTCCAACAATTATCGCTATCAGCCTTCTTTAGCGGTAGCGGGCCATGTGTCAATTTCAAAGAGCAATACAGGTGATGGAACGAGCTATCTGCTGGAGGAGCAAAAGAAAAAGCTTTTGCTTGATATCAAAGACCTCCAAGTTAATAAACACAATTTATATAAAAGTATCAGCAATCAGAAATGGCAAACCACAACGAATAAAGAGCAAGTTGCTTCGAATGTTAAATTCTTTACTCCTGCAGTTGAAAGTTCGCGAACTACTGTGAACAAAGATTTTCAAAAGGAAGGACTCCCCTCGGGAAATAGATACCTTATCACGAAAAGGTCTTTAGCAGCAACAAAGTCAACAACCTATGAGCAGAGTTCAGTCGGGAATTCACCCACTCACCATACTACTAAACACTACAAGAATGCTAGTCAAGGAATAATAGAAAAGCCATCAGCATTAACTTCATCATCCAAAGCCACTATTGACAAAATGGCTATTCAAGATGAGTTGTTGCAAGAGAGCGTGAGAAATCGTCATTCGGAAATTGAAAGCTTATCGCGAGGCTCAAAGGCCTATGCAAGCTCGAAAAAATTACTTGAGAAAGTATTTGGAACCGACAACAACAACCAGAAGGTCGTAGCAGTACTTGCTAAAACTCCCTCAAGCAACACGAGGCAGATTAAAATTCTGAGTTCCCAGAGCAGGGAAGATTTTTCAGGTCCTTTGAGCGCGAAGAACTTCAATAGTGGTGGAAATTCTACGGAATATGAAAAACTCCCGAGTCCTCATCGATATAAGTTTAGCAATGGAGGAAATAAACCTGAGATTGGATCAAGTAGTCACGGGATGCTTGCAAAATCTAACCTAGGAAAGTTAGAAACGGATGGGCATTATCAGCAGCAGAGTTACAGAAATATACCTGTGATACTTTCTCCGAAGACAGTGATGCCATCGCCGACGGGGAAATTGCAGCCGTATCGGGATTCAATTGGTGGAAGAGTGAAAAAAAGAAATTTTTCAACCGAAAACGGTCATGAACAGTATCTTTCTCCTAAGCTTCCGCATGGAATGAATGGGCAGATTCACGCCAGGCAAAAATCAAGTGACATACTGCTCTATGGAGCTCAAACACATAAGTAACCTTCTCTTAGCGCATATTTATTACATCTGGTTTTCATTTTCTACTGTATTCTTTTTAGCATATCATTTTTCGAACTGAATAGTCGACAGCTCGATCCAGCTGCTCCGCTCTATAATGATTTATCATTATTTGTTTTGTATTATAATCTCCAAACTAGTTCACTTCAGGTCTAATTAATCAAGTATGTCGAGCTTCACTTTCCAACAAACATTTAACTAACTTCTTCTTGAGAAAATCCATTCAACTGATAGATTTGTTATCGGTACATAAAAGTTTTGTCGGTTTGAGTGTTGCTTCTGAAAAAGAAAAAAAGTGATTGGATTATTGTTGTCTGGTAGACTCCTCCTGATCTATGCAACTTTGGCTGAGGAAGACATTGATAAACAAGTTCCGCGAAGTAATAAATTGAGCATGCTTTAAAATAAACATAAATAATACAATATCGAAGTTATTTTGTAAAAATCCTCGAACTTGATGAACGAGCCTATCTTTTTGAAAATCATTGTTGTTGGCGATTCTGGCGTCGGCAAAACGAGTTTTTTAAACCGGTACTGCTATGGAAGCTTCAACATAATCCAGAATCCAACGATCGGTTGCGATTTTCAGATGAAAATCTTAACTAACTACGAAGGCAGATCTCTTAGACTCCAACTCTGGGATATCGCAGGTACGCTGACATCAGCATCCATCATTATCATCATTCTAACAGTTGTATTTCAAACACAGGCCAGGAGAGGTTCCATTCCGTTTCAAAGCTTTATGTCAGAGGGGCTGTTGGATGCTTAGTTGTTGCAGACTGCATGAGTGAGGATAGTTTGACTTCAGCACTCAAATGGAAAGAGGTTGTTGAGGAAAATTGCGATTTAATAGAAGGACAAACAATTCCAATCTTCTTAATGCAAAATAAATGTGATAGGCTTGAGGAACTGGGCGAAATTAAGCCGTTCCAGTCAGTCGATTATCTCAATGATTTTGCTCATAAGAATAAATTTTTGGGAGCTTATCAAGTATCGGTGAAATCTGACATAAACGTTCAAGAATCTATGGATGCCTTGCTTAAGGCAATTCTTGGCAGCAGTGCGCTGAGAAAGACTGAAATAGATAACTTTGCTGCACCCAGAAGGAGCGAGCGTGGATCAAGTCCAGTTACAAAAAGTATGAAATTATCTGAGCAAAAATCATCAG
>ENA-UOTZ01000826-UOTZ01000826.1-compost-metagenome-genome-assembly--contig:-NODE-826-length-24662-cov-10.418304_pt1 | contig 24662 bp, 27 predicted proteins | sample MGYA00238144_ERZ746983 | MGnify/ENA primary metagenome ERZ746983 (study PRJEB28759, sample SAMN06268863) | compost metagenome | isolation source: single cell | place: USA: California, Emeryville, Joint... | reverse complement strand
TTAATCGATTGTTCATTATTCTACCTTTGTGTTAACAAAAAATCAACTTTACATGAATGTTTGATTCCGATTTTACTGAAAAGATTAAAAGCATTAAGTTTTTAAGCTGAACTGAGAATTGTAAACCTTCCAATATTTTGCTCAGCTAATACATATCGGAATCATAATGCTGGGGTCTAATAATGTAGTTCTTCGTCTCGACATGTGTGTGATCATAAGTAAAAGGATAAACTTTCTAGATATATTAGCACTTCTTAAGGAAAGCACGACGAATTAGGATGGGCAGCTAATGCCCTTGACTTTCGATGTTAATTTATGTTCAATTAAATCAGTTTTACGTACCATGAAAAGATAATTCCTTTCGCCATAAAACATTAGTTCGATAGAAAACAAAAAAATTCTATCTGCGAAGAAATATCGCATTCAGAGCTGAGGAGAATACCAAAAAAAGATTATTATTTAAATATCACGTCAAATAGGTTGCCTTAGGCGAGAACGGTATTATCCCAAGAGTTGAGTCTCCATCATTTTCGGGGTGTCCCGTTCATTATCAATTAACAGAAATTTAGAGCTCGTTCTCTCAACCGCCATGATAGTTTTGTCTGTAATCCCTGAAAAGATTCTCGAATGCCCTTCAGTGAACGAAAGAGGATAAGAATTTGTTTCATCAATGAGACTTTGTGCTCCTCTATTCACACTAGAAACAGAACGTCTTGCGATCATAAAATATAATGCATTCCAAATCCCCTGACCATGTCCCAATACAATATGCAGAATAATAAGTGCTGAGGGATTGTAACCAATAGTGTAGCTGAGGACCCGATGAACGGTAGGAACAATCCAAGCGAGACACATAATCAAAGGATATACGGCTATCAGCAGAAACATCCTTCGGAAATTCAAACTCCACTGAAGTATCGGAATGAGAATCTTCCTCAACATGAAATACAGGAAGAGCTGAAGGAAGGTAAAAATCCAAAATGGCAAGTAAAAAGTAAGCAAAGACGCTTGGGGATTATTTAAGTTTTTTGAGCAGGTAGGATCATGCGGGCCAGAGAGATTGTCCAAGCACTTCCTAGTAAAAATAAGTTGGTGAAGTGTGCTATTATAACTAATATTACCAAGCGCTGAATCCAAAGGGAAGTAATAACCCACTAGCATTAAAGTATATCGTGAGTTTTTCAGGGTTAGCTTCGATTCCTCCTATGGTAAGATATATCGTCAAGGTAATCAAAAAGTTCCATGCAATTGAGGAGTACCAAGCAAATTGATGGATAAACTCTTCGATAGAGCACGAGATACCAGCACTATTAGTAAGGAAATTTAGCAAGGGAGCAACGCCGAATAGAATGTAGGATAATGAGAGTTTGATGAGTAATCTAGCCGTAAAGTTTGGTGTAAGTCGATTTATGACCAAACTTATGATAATCAGACAGCTTCCGATGATGCTGAGAGTTGATGTCGCAACATTGATGTAGATAATGAGCTCATTAGCATCAAGCGCAGCTTGATCATGCGTAATGAGGATGGGTGACTCCATATTAGACCTTAATAAATGGATTTAACTTTAATTTCGGGTTCGCTGTGATAATGACTCCAGCTGTTTTAATTTAAGACCTCTATAATTGGAATGAGCAAAAGGAAGCTAAGAGACTATATATTGTCCTCAGACCGAGCTCAAATCTGCCTTCGAATATCTTTGAAGTGATTGTGAAGCACATTGTGATGGATATTGCTAGGTAGGGAGAGGACAAATTAGAATTTCATGCAACAATTTTTTTCTGAGTCAATATATCCAAGTTATGTTTGAACTTGGAGAAATTTGATGATCAACAGATTGAGTACGTTTAATGCTATATATACATCACAATAAAGAGAAGTGTTACAAGATTACGGCCTGCACGAATGCAATCCCAAAAAACTACAAATGCAGGGTATAGGCCAACAAATATGACCTCCCCATGCATTTCTAGAGAAAAATTATTAGCTTAGGTCTAATATTAAAGTAATTCCGAGAAATTATCTCGGTTTTTCGCAAAACCAGTTTCACCTTCATCCCGCATCCTCATCATGTGTCTTTATTTGAATGTAAGTACTTTATTTGCCGAGGAATAACTCGCGGACTGATGGATGGACTATTAATACTTATTAGATTGCTCAATTATTCTGATTTGTTACATATTTTGCCGACAAAGGCGACTTGAAAGAATAATTACTATCATTATCATCAATTCGATTTGCCTTTCCATGAGATTTCGTTGTCAGGACTGATTTTGGACTACTAGCGTTAGATAAGTTCGACAACCTATTCGGCTTAAAATCAAAGCTCAGAACCGAGATTCCTGAGTAGCTATTCAAGCGGGTATGCATTCCGGTATTCTTTCGACTTCGTTTTTTGACACTGCACTCGATATGAGACTTCTGAAACGAACCCAGTGACCCCCAATCCTCTTCTATTCTCCTTTCTTCTTCTTCCACTTCAGGCTGTTTATCCGAAGTCCCAGTGTCGTTATCCTTAGAAGACGTGTTAACGCTCTCGACATTAATGTCAGAGGATGGTTGACAAAAACTCTGCTCTGATATCTTTAAGAGAGGCTTCTGCTGGGCATTTGATTGCATCTCTTGAGATGAGATTGTAGAAGGAGTTTCGACAACAGGCTGTCCATTTTCATTCCTTTGTTTTCCAGTCTGTTCACCAGGTCTCGAGGTTGATTTTTCTCTCAACATATTCTCAAGATTGTTTTGAAAGTTCTCGATATTGAGGATCTGATCGGCGTTTTCATCATCCAAGACCTTTGTATCTATGTAATTTGAAGTGCGAACGGTAGCTGGATTCTTAAGGCTCTCAAGTTCCTCGTAGTTTCTGGCTGACAGAGGGAAATATTTCTCAAACTGGTCCTTTTTGGGGTGTTGCTCAGAATTAGGGATGCGGTCAAGTTGCAAGACCAAAGAATGCAGCATTTTAATTGTTTTGTTTCGAGGCACAAGATGCGGGCTAGGCTGGTCAGTATCAATTGAAGGATCCTCTGGGACAACGCTTTCTTCGTCTGATAAAGTTGATGATCGTTTTTGATGTTCATCGTTGAGTTTGCCCTCGGAGCTTTGTTTCCTGTGAAGAGATCGTATATAAGGGGTAAGTTATAATTAGAGTACCTTTCAATGATCTCAAAAGAACTTTCTTTGACTGATTTTTGACTGCCTGACAGTTCCTCTGTTAAAGCAGGCTCATTTGGTTTTTCTTGAAACTCAAGCTTTGCGTCGTCGTTTTTCACGAGAATAAGGCGAGTAGGATCGGGACTCCCGTTTTCATAGATTTTTTTCAGCTGCTCGAGCAATCTTCTTGTTATTTTGACACTGAGAGCTTCTTCAAGCAATGGACCCTATGAAACATGAGTTTTTGTTAAAGTGCTGGGGAAAAAGATGTTTTAACTACCTCATTTGACAATTCCCACAGGCTCTGCTTTAAAAATTCACCGATTTCGTCAATATCTCTTTCTAGAATATCCTCTGCAACAATGAGTAAGTTCAGATGGCAGGGCAATTTGCTTACTCGTAAAGAATTTTAAGATGGTGATGGCTAATTTCAAGAAGATCTTCTCTCCTTTTACAAGATAGAAATTCCAAAACTTCATAACCTATGGAATTCTTGTTAATTGCTTGCATTGGTCTGATTTTTACTATAGGTATTCTGAAATAATGAGTGTACAGAGTGAGGAACCAAGGTGTGCTGAAATATTCGATTGTTTGTCCTTTGGCAATCTAATGAGACGGGGAATATATTATTATTCTCATTGAGAAAGAGTTAGTTACGATGTGCTGATAGATCTCAGGGATATATTGATGCATGAAGCACTTCAGTTGATAGTTCCATTGATTAACAAGAGGAAAATCATGCGAGATCAGATTCTTTAATCCTCTCTTCTTTAGAAGGTAAACCATCATCCAATAGGTATCCTCTTCTCGAAGATAAAGCAGATAGGTTCCAACAATCGAATTGAGTCCTTGAATGTAGCCGACCTCTTGGATGCTATTTGAAAGCACGACCAGAACCCGGAATAATGCATTTTTCCTATAGATTTTAATATTTGTCAATGCTTCCGCAAATTCCCTCAAATTTACCCTTCTTCTCTCTGAAAAAATGCTTCATCCTGCAATGTGCGGTCAATATCTTTATTAATTTCTCGAAGATAAGTATTCTTCTTGAAAAAGATGTTGATAAATGAAAGAGGGTTGTTTTGCTTGATCGTTTCAAAGTCAACAAAATGCTTCCAGAATTTCCTTTGCTGAGGCTTATCCAATCCCTTTTGTTTTAAATTAAACATCCACTTCTATTAGATTATTCTTACTCCCAGGAGCGAATGTCGAAGCGCGGCTTTAAATTTCTTTGAAAGATTTGAACTCATTACCACTTTAGTCACAGATTTCACTGACAGTAACTCTGGAGCGTTGAGAAAATCAAGAATTCCCTCGATGATTTTTTCATTTTCCAAATAGTTTTTGAAAGATCGAACGCTTGAAGAACATTATTATTTACAAAGCCTCTGATATCAGCAATACCTGGTTTTCGGCAAGTTTTTTCTCGATTCATTGTAAGGTTCGGAGCCGTATTTTTGAATTGAGGTCAATTTGGAAAAGTCATGATGGAATTCATTTCGCATTACACGATCTGTGTTGCAAACGCGATGCAGAGGAGAAGGACTGTCTCTATCACTTTCATTGCCCTCGCCTCTGTTCGTTCGTCCTTCTCGATTTTTCGAAAAGGGATTGATATAGACCTGCGAATTGTAGAGAGAAGATATCTCTGAGCGATGATTTCTTGAAGGGCTTTTTGGGATGGCTCCGTATGAATGTGGACCGAAGTCTCCGAGTTGTTTCATCGGGGACTCGCAAAATTCATCCAGGTCGTTATCTATGTACTCAAACTTCGCCTCATCTAGATGATAATGATCAATACAACTCTGAAAGGATCTTAAATTTACTTGATTCCTTGCCAGGACTCTCATTTATAGAACTTTGACTTGCCTTTTGTAAGGTAGGCGCTAAGTTGATCCTTAGTTTCATTTTCTCTTGGGAATGAAATTGACTCTTAGATTCGATAGTTATATTCTTCTTAAATTCGCTGTCAGAATCGCTGTTGTCGTTGGAGGCTGGCGTAAAGCTACTGGCAGCCAGGCCGTTGTTCTTGAAAGTAAGCTTTGGAATGATTATGGGAGTGCCGTGATTCATGCTGATTTTTCCTGACATTCACACATGCGAGAACTCGGTGTTTTTACGATAATTAACCCAAATTAAAACGTTCGTAGATGACTAATTAATGATAAGAAATAAATTTTTAAAGGTAAGCTAATCAGACTGAGCTGTGATAATTATAAATGGAATTTAATTATGTGATGAGCTGGCAGAAATTTGCCATTTGTTAGAATCAGGATAAGCTAAAGGAAGAACTCGATGAAGTCGTATAATCGCTTATGCGTGCCCGAAAATGCTCTTTTCGAAGGGAAAACTCTACAGAATTCGGAAAGAAGCCAATCTGTGAATTATAACAATCGCTCTTTTTTTTCTTTTCTTTTTCATCTACAAGAGTAAGGTGTTTGTCTCAGAGCAGCATTATATAAAAAAAGACATTGTAGTTCGAGAGGTTTTATAAGCTTTCTGTTGGGAAATATTTACATTGAGTACCAATAAAGGGAATATCGAGACCTAATAGCGAGAATTTTGCTAGGGTTGGCGCAAATAAACTATTTTTCGCTCGATTCCTGTGACTCCTTGGAGGTAATGTCTGACTTTGCTGAATATTCTAAGATCACCTACATCATTCATTATTATGAAACTCCCTGATCAATAATTTTATAGGTTCCCTTGGTAGTAACCCTCTAAAAATATCAATTTAAGCAACAGCTTTTAGTACAATATATATGTGCCTACATATAACAAGAGTAGCTTCTTAGCTCGTACTCATTTTCATGAATATACCTAAAATTCTCCACTATAAAGTGACAGCAGAAATCTTCTCGTGTTTACCAGTCAGGATAATCTCCTTGCGTAAGAAAATCGCTTCCTGTCACCACTTCCAACATTTTGTAAAAGTTACTACCTATAACTAATCTTCCTTTTCCAAAAGCCGAGAACAACCTAATCTGATCTTTGATCACGTTCATGTAATACGCGATCTGCTTGTTTTCCATATCAACCAAGTGATTATATTTGTTGAAGAGCCAGAAATAGAAGCACATCTCTTCGAAGTCATATTTATCCAGGTTCTTCCCCATAAACTCTACAAGCGTATTTATGAAATCGTAATAATTAATGTCCAAGAACCCGCGAGCTTCGATATCCTGCACGTAATAATAAAGGCTGTCTTTATCTTGCTTTGCCAGATTTTTCTTCAGGTATTCATCAAAAAATCTCAACACTGTCTTCGAGAACTGAGAGTAGTCTCCTTCCAGCTCTCTCATCGTCACAGCGTCAATGTATCTGATCATATCGTAAGCACTCATGTGTCCCTTTAATTCAAGCACTCTACGCTCGAACAGCTTATTGAGCACGTCCATGTCTTCAAAGGCAAACACATCGTAATTTTCCAATACCTGTACTATGTGCTCCAATCGGTAATGGATATTCTCATTCGTGAGTAATCCATGTAAAAGCACTTTAAATTCAGGCTCTAGTGCGAGATCGGAGTGGATTTCGGATGCTCGACGATAAATTTCGCAGAGACTGGATATCAATGGAGCCGGAAGAATAGCCTTATTCCCCACTTTTTGTGCAGTCAAGTTATGTATTTTCGTAATGACAGTTTCGAGGGAATAGTAAAACTCCAAACTTCCATAGCCTTTTTTCGCAAAAGCAAACAGAATGTTGATCAAGGCAGGAATGTCATTGCTTTTATCGAGGTTCTTGAGAATCAGATACTCTACTCTCTCCATGATTTTCGGATTGGTACGTTCGGCTTCTATCATCCCTTTCGCGATGTATTGATAAACAGAAGCGTTGACCTCCCATTTAGAGTTCAGGATGTCTCGTTCGAGTCGGTCATAGACTTTATTGACGAATTCTTTCTCAGCTACCGGTATCAGAGAAAGAAAACCAGCTAAACCGTAAGCGCTCTCTCGGAAATTAGGGAAATGACGCTCGTCGATCACATAGTCTCCGAGCACCAACCAGAATTCATCATCTCTTTTGTATTCGAGTCTGTTGTAACAGTTGGCAATGGAGCCTATCCATGGGTATTCTTGAGTGGCAGAGGTTAAATGGCCCTTAATGTTGGAGGTAAGAGTTAAAAAATCCATGTAGTATGGAGATTTTTGCTTGTTTGCACTGTACTCCTCTAGCTCGGTGATCCTTCTTAAGAAATGCACAAGGTCGTTCAGAGAATATTCGTATTTCTTTTCCTTTAACATTGAGTATATAGTGCCCACGTCTGTGATATGAGCAAGTCCGAATTTATCATTGTATTCGTAGAGTGAATCCCAATTTACTGATTGAATCGCTGCCTGATGGTGTAAGATGATAGAATACGCCTCTTGGTCTAGATCCGAGTTTGGATGTTCTGTCGTTTGCTTTGAAAAATACGCGAGAGGATGGTAGAAAAGAGTTGAGGACGCTAATGCCCTAGGCTTGAGGAAGTTTTTCGCAGCCTTGGAGAGATAGGAGGCTATTGAGGAGTGAGTTTTCAGATTGAGCATGTTTAGGGAGTTTTTTTCCAGTTTCGATAAAATTTGTTAAAATAAAAGGCTGTAATGCCCTGTAGTATTTCGAAGCGGTTCAAATTGAGAAAAAAAAACTCTCAGTAGTTAGCTTTGAAACTTCAGAAAGTTTAAGCTGTATTCATTGGAAGTATGAAAAATGAAAAATGGAACTGAAGGCAACTTCATGCTCAGATATTTTGATAAACTTGAAAGGGCTGGTAAGATACAACTTCTTGATGGCTCTGAGGGGGTTTTTTTTTTTTATTGTAAATAGAATGCTCACAGGATTTAATACATTCGTGTTCTTGGTTGTTTATTTGGCATTGTCACCTGCTACGGACAAGCATCCATCAAATGTATGGACGATCGAAACATATTTCATTCTTTCATTTTTACAAAACATTTTTCGATCTTGTCAACAAACAACACTCTCATGCATGAATATGATCGATAATAAAAATGCAAAGTGATAGATAAATGCTAGAGTGCAAGTCCGCAGGCGTTTGAGGAATATCGAAATTTTCACAGTCGAATTAGTTCTGAATGACGAAAGAGGCGATTGGGCTCTAATAAGCAATGTTGTTTGTTACTTAATGCATAGTAAAGAAATTTACTGTTCTTCTAGGAATCAAGTCAACATAATCGGCTGGCGAGAGAGGAAGGAGTCCCATAGTGTAAAGTCTGTAGCCTCCAATACCAAGAATTACGGACTGAATAGCAGCATACATAAGCTTATAAGGCAAGAGTGGGATCTTGTATCCTTCAAATTGCTTGAATGCTTTGATGAAAGAGTTGACTAATGAGTGAAATATGCATAAAGTACCTCCATTTATTCCAAGTAAGGCTCTAACTGGCTGCACAATGACTTGGAACGTGAAGAATATCATGAAGATGTTGAGGCCACCTCCACTCATATAGAGCATCAGCAATGCCATCAAGATTTGGCCGGCTGGTGACATGGCGAATCCTTTGATCTTTTTTTCCATAATATCCCGAACTGCTGCTGGACGTGCTTCTCCTTCGCTCACCTAGTTTTGTTAGAGCTAGTCGATTACAATAGGATACGTCTGACAGATTCTTGGTGTAACCGAGTGGATCAGGGACATCGGTTCTTGGCTTTACAAGCTTAACTTCCCAAGCTTTCATTTGTGTTTAGACTCTTAATTAATATACTAACTCTGTTAATTCTCCAAAAATAACAAATACTCCTATGTTTAGCATCAATGCCAGGTGGAAGGTGGCATGCAGCTTTCTCTGATTAAGTCTCAGCCTTATGGGTTGCCCAATGAATTATAAGGGAATTTTTCCAGCTTCTGAAAAAGAATGAAAGATCCTATTTTGCGTTGTTTGTTCGATTTTCAAAGATAAAATTGATTGCGAAAGATTTTAAATTCACACGTCGATAAGAAACATTTTCAGCTGCTGCGACGCAGTCGAACTTTGAGAATGATTCACTGAGAGACTTGGAGGCATGACTTACAGTAGCATCACAAAATTTGGTTGATTAAAAGGCTTTTGTCTGGCAATTGCACTGAATGTTCATTGTGTAGAGGCAATATGCTACCATCTCATCGGATTTGCTTGGCATAGCAAACATGATGGGTTGTGATTTCATAGATCTGGAGAAATTCTCACGAATGTGAAGGAGCATTAACGAATGCATTACTTTTGCATTGTGAGAGCCAAAGAATTCGTTGTCGTCTACTTCAAGGCTCTTAATATTTAGAGCTGTTGGTCGTTGTGGATTTTTTTCGGTGAATTCTTAGAGTTTTGTAAATCTCGAGTTGAGAAAATTCAGCCAATGAGTGTTGCTTGTTGTTACATTTTAAATTCGAAGAATTATAGTGTGTGTGTATCCTACCCAAAATAATGATGTACTTTATCACTCAATATTTTCTAAGCTTGACAGAACTTCAAATTCTTCTTTGAATCGCAATCCTTGAAAAATATCAAATTAATAGTTTGATTCTATAAACTTCATCATTGCACTCAACCAAACTTATAATTTTCGATAAAAAACTTTATATACCCCTCAATCAAATCTACCCCAAAACTTTCCAACGGCTATCATCCCCAAAAACTAGGACCCTTCTTCGATCTAGGTACACAATGCTTTCATTTTTCTCATTTGGTATGTTTTGCAGGCAATAGAGCTTCTTATCATCAACAATCACCTGACTATTCCAAAAACCTTCTGCAAATGGCAGCCTTCCATGAGTAAACCGTCTCATTTTATGCCCTACTCTCAATGTCTTTTCTCTGTGTGAACTACGACTACCATTCTCAGCCTCATCGGCTTCCACACTAAGGATCCAACACTCATCTGATTTGACCTTGTAATCTGCGTGAGTTCCTCCGAAAATCATCATCTGCGTAGGATTGATTTGGATGCAAGCCAACGAGGAATAAATCTCAAATGCCTCTTTCTTTCCATCAAAACTAGTTGGCAGCTCAAAATCAATCATAGTCCATTTATCCGACATAGGATCATACCTCTCAATCGTGTTATTTAGCTGTTCATCATCCAATTTTCCACCAAATTTGTAAATAACTTTATTTCTGAAAGTACAACACGCGGGATTATTAGCTTTCAAGTTAAGCGCAGCAATCGTCTCCCACTTATTCTGCTGAATGTCATATCTTTCACATTTAGTGGTAAAATCCTGCGCATCAGAGAAGCCACCAATAGCGTAAATATACCCATCAAGATAAACTAATCCGTGACCTGATCTTCTTGTTTTCATGGGGTCAATAGGAATCAATTCCTGTGAGCTATAATCATAGACATACGCATCATTTAATTTTTTCTCAGAGTCTTCGCAGTCAACGCCTCCAGTTAGGTATATCTCAGAGAATGGAGTGATCAGAGACCGATGCCACCTCGGGATCTTGAAATCTATGTTCAATTCGATGCGCTCAAATCCAACCTTGCTGCTTTGCGCTTTGCTTATGTCGAAAATGTGTAGATAGTTTGATTTGTGCTGGAAAAAATGCAAATATTTCTGCCTGTTCTCGCCAAGGAAATAGTCCGGCTCTTCCACGATCCCGTCGATGATGGTCACGCTCTTTGATATATTGACCGTAGAGCGGTTTGATTCATGTGCCTTGCTTCCATATTGAGAGCTAGGGGACTTCAGAACTGATTGGAGCTGTTTAGGAGTTTGAGTATTGGGAGTTTGAGTGCTAGGAATTATCGTTTGGGTTGTCGTAGTTCTGGGAGTGCCTAACACAAGAGAGGAATCAACTTTGGCATTGGCTTGAGGGAAGGGTTGACGCTTTACAGGAGATGGGGTAAATGTTGCAATTTTCTCTAAGTTCCGGTGGAAAGCATCGAGTTCGAGGTTGTTGATTTGTATTTGTTGAGAGCTCACATTGATTAATGTTAACTCTCTTTGAAGGATGTTTCGAAATGTTTCATATTCATCCTCAATATCATGACTCACGACAAACTTTATCGCGTCTAGAGGTTCTTTGCTTTGTAGCTCTAAGTACAATTGATCAAGCTTCTGAATAAATTTCTCGTTTTTCTTCTGGTATTCAGCAATCAGAGGAGCTTGGACGCTTATTTCCTCCTTGATGAATTTAACATATTTCTGTTCGAGGTCAGAGAAATATTTGTCGATCATTCCAATCAACGTCATTTTGGTTTTTCGAATGCGCTGTATGCCTTCCTCATCTTCGGTAATCGACTGTGCTGAATACTTAGTCAACTCGTCGCGCTGGTTTGTAAATTTAATGATCGTAGCTATCACCTTTCCACAGCATTCGTCTTGCAATTCTTCCAGGGTATCAATTTCGGCATGCGTTTGTTTTACTTTATGAATATTTATATGCTCTTTTATACATTTCGAGCAGAGGAACACTAAGCAGCCTTTCGCACAGCACAAATGTGTCACAACCTCTTGCGAGTGAGATGGACATTTCCAAGGATTCAACTCTGGATGTAGCAATTTGAATGATTCCTGCATTCTTCGCGGATCAATTTTATCTTATTTTAATCCTAATTCTTATTCAAATAAAAATATGCGCCTCTTCTTAGACTCTTTTCATGAACACGAATCCCAGCAAACAAAGCTAAAACTTAATTCATTATGATCAACAAAAGCAGACATATACAAACAAATTTCCTAATCTTCAAAATCAGGCTAGATACCTCTGTTCGAAATAATCCATGATTATTACCGCGACTGACTCATGGGCTCTTGTATTTTTGATCATTTCGCTCTTGCTTAACTGTTGAGTTTCTAAGGTTTCCAAAGATTGAATCATAAACGTCAAGATTTCGTTGAACAATGCACATGTATCTGGCAGAAGTGGCTTTTCGAAAATAGTGAGTATTGTGAAAACCCACAAACACTGATATGGTGTGAAGAGCTTTTTCTGCTCCTGGTAATCATAGATTTCATCACAGATCCAATCGATCATCTTGTCTGCAAGCACCTGAGAGGAGGTAGAAAAATTATTAAAATGAGAGGGTTATCAGAATGGATTACCAGATCCATTTGAATCAAAAGGTCAACTGAGGGTGCGACTTGCTTTTCAGGACTAGTTGCTTTAAAAATTCCCATAAAGTTTGATTTTTTATCCAAGAATTTCAGTGTTAGAGTCGTCGGTGGCTGCTTAGAAAAATCGCAGATCATGTGGAGATCCAACTTTGTTTTCTTCACTCTTTCGGTCACCTAGCCACGAATAGATATTAAAAATGCGAAAATAAAGGGTGAATGTGATACTTCTTTAATCTGCTTGAAATTTTGCATGATCAGTGCTCTGTATTCTGGAGTTAAGCTTGCAAGCGGGAGTTTTGGAGCTTCTAATTTCTTTTGGAAAAAGGAAAGCAGATACGAGTTCGGCAGGTAATTATTGCTGATTTTATGAGGAGCTGTGTTTTCGAGATGTGTTGCCACAGTATTTGTTTGCAGACGAGCTGCCTGTGCTCTTACTTTATGTATTGGATGCGAAATGATTAGTAATTTGGAAACAGCAAATTGGATTACCTTGTAATAAATACTCATTTGCATTCTCCGGGACTTTTTCCAGATCCATAGCGTTTGGATCGCCTTCAACAGGTAGCGCAGTCGGCATTAACTCTTCTTCAGAATCATATTCTTCGTTTGGGTTGTTGAGTTCTGGCTCTGAGATTATATGGTCATCTTCCATTGTATTTTAATATGGTTTTGGTGGTAAGGTCTGTCTGTAATGTTTGTACTTTGCTTGTTTAGCCAGCTATTCCTGGAATATTTTTTGGATTTAACCTTATTATAAACGATTCGATCAATCTGATATTTCTGCAGATTTTGATAGCAGATAAATATTAGAGGCAAAGCGACGGATAGGGATAAGAGGGGGAAAATACAACAAATATTGAAGCATCATGATCACACCGCTCTCTTTAATGTTACATAATCTGTTATTACACTTTCGTTAATATAAAGTCAAACTCCAATTCAACAAATAGAATTATAAATACAGTCACTAACTCCACACTCTAAAGGACTGCTTTTGAATGAGCTCAGAGAAGTGAATCACATTTCATTCAAATTAAACTTTCAGTCAAAAAATTGAACTCATTATTTGCTTCCTTTCACAACATCTATTTTTTGAGCAATCAAATTGCTTATTTTTGAACCGAGAGTCTGGAACGAAAATTTATCCATAGGTCCAGTCTTAGTTTTTAAGGGCGATGCTAAGAGCACGTCCACTTGTGATTCATCAGAGGTGACTTTTAATATCGATTGAGATGGGATCCTCCAAAGCACTTTGCAAGCATCACAGTCAAGTAGCGCAGTCAATTCTTTTGAAATTATCAGCATTTCACGTGGCTGCTTCGTCGAAGATTCCTTAGTTCTGATCGCTTCTATCAGCGTGAGCTCTCCTATAGTTTTATCAGCATAGCGCAGGATAGAAAAAGCCATGCTGGCGTCTTTGTGATATGTCCTTAGAGATTTTTCAGGGCCATAAAAGACTCGACAGAAACGAAGGCGGCTGGCGTTTGAAGATTTACTGAAAGCTCCGGAACTGACCTTCGCTTTGTCTCCACTCTTCAAGCTGTTTTCAAAAGCTTTCAAGATCGTGCTATTTTTGTTTCCGCTTATCCCTTTTAAATTATCTTTGTAGAAGGCGTAAAAGCCTTCTTTATGAGCTTCAGACGTAACCTTACAGTTCACATCTATTGCGCAGTATTTGCATTAATTAACCATTTTATGAGGATAAATCACTACTTGCTGTTCTCTTCTCGATCGATTTGAGAAAGGATCTTGCTTCAACACTTAGATTTTGTATTAGTGTGTTCTTCTCGGAAGAGCTTTGTACTTTATTCAACAGATCTTCTTCCTGTGTAAGAGATGATTTAGCAACGTTCACTTAGCGTCAAAACTTACTGCAGTTGAGCTTCTGAAAAAGGTTTTCACTACTGTTTCCTTAAGTGAGGAGCGACCTGAGAATAAATTCTCTTGTGGGAGATTTCCCTCTTGTAAAGGGCCCTCAAGAGTTTTTTCTTTTGTTTTTTCAGATACACGGAAAGCCTTGCTGGCCTTTTTTTCAAAGTATTGGATTGGATGTGAGTTTTGATAATAAGGGTTTATCCAGCCCCAGAAGGAAGTGCCAATCTCGTGATTGTAGAATGTAAGCAATTGATTAACGAAAGATGTCACATTGTCTGAGTATTGGCTCATTCGCAATCCGCTGATATTGATAAAGAAGCTCTCGATGGTCGGAGCTGAACTTAGACTAGTAGACCACAAAGTTTGAACTTCTTCGCCTGTTTGATGTCGATTCCCTTTTGAAAAGATAAACCAGATATAAATTGGCAAAATTTCCATCATCTTGATTTTGATCATTTTGCTGGTTTTGGGGATAGGTATTCTTTTGCTTCTCCAGTTAAAGAGCACCTCAAGTGGCTTCGATTTCACGAGATCCTAATATGACAAATAAAATCATCATTAGAGCAATTCTCCCGAAACTCTATGAGTTTACAGTGAGAGAGATTTTAGCTTTATTCGCAACGATTTTTTCAAAAAGAATATCTGCATTGCCTCCCTCTTCATCATGTTGATTGAAAAACGCTACTTGAAGGTTGCTTAACAGCTCAATGGTGTTGGTATCGATTCTAAAAATCAACGGATTCACCAAGGCCTTCGCGGACTCGATCAAAATATCCTAGGAAGGGAGAAGATCAGTAATTAGCGATAAAGCCAAGCTATATCATACATGAGAAGTGCTCTTTTTCTTCAAGAACGTAAAACTGCTGTCGATAGCATAGACATCGAAGTTGCATAGCTCTTCATAAATTCCGCTGGTAAGCATAACCGGATGAACGGGTCTCGGTTGACAATTCGCGTCCACGCTTATGAATTTAACTCTGGCTTGACAGCTATAGTATTCAGTATTCTCTATTACCGCCAGCTCACAGCCCACTAAAGTCAAATAAAAAACTTCCATCCTAGCTTGCCCGATCGTCCCGACAAAAGAAACCCCAACGTTTGCTAATCCAACGATAATTTCTTTTTTATGCTGCTGGCCACCCTTCTTTGTGTTCGGCGGGCCCATTGTTTGTGCCCTTTGAATCGACTCTCTTTTTACCTCCAAAATTCTTACTATTTTTCTGCCGTCGTGTTCAATGACTTCACATGAATATCTTACTCTCGCCTTCGAGAAAGAGATTTCTTGAGGAATTTCAAGCAGATCCAGGTCGACTCGCTCTGGAACTTTAGATACATTGCCCGAGGCGTCAACAAAATCAAGTTGGATTTCTCTTTTGTCGAGGAATGGCACTTCCCATGCGAAGTTGGAACTTCTTCCGCGTTTTACATTGAATTTGATAGGCATATTTACATTCGCTTGATAAACATGAACATCCAAGTCCTCTAAACCATTGTGAATCACCAGATTGGTTTGCTCTGCGCATTCCTCGAGAATGAAGTAAGTGGTAAGACCATCCTTCTGAGGTGATAATCGTAAGAATTTTATCCCTCCTGGCTTAGAGCTTCTCATAATAAAATCGATCGTTTCAGGAGCCAGAATGTCTACATCACCTGACCATAAATATTTTTCTTGGCTACCTTCATCGTCGGTGTCAATCATGAACCTACATGATTTCTTGCTGTGTGTTTCAGAGCAGTTAATATTCCTATTTTTCGAGAAAAAAGTGGTTACCTGCCTTGTAATCCTCCGAGCCATTCTAGCCCTACTCTCTCCTGTGGCTCAACTCTCAAATCTGCATCATTGCTCTTTAGATTCTGATTGATACAGATCGGATATTTCGTGTGATTGACAAACACGTAAGCAGGGGTGATAAATGTACAGCGCGTAAACACGTCCCCCGCTAGATTTATTATTATTGAGTCTCTCACTTATCATATGAAAATTTACCTAATTTTAGTTTTTTCGTTTCGATTACCAGGTCAAGTACGAATGAATTTGAGAACTTATTGAGCTCTGGGACTTGGATTCGCGTTATCGATGACCCAAGCAGTCCAACTGGGATAATCTCGCTGGGGTAATCAGTGTACTTATCTTTGAATAGCAATAAATCCTTTCTGAATGAATCGTCAATTGGGTATGCCTTTACATCGGGCAGTTGTAAGTCTTCAGGACCTTCGCTCCGTGAAAAACCTGGAAGCAACGAAAGACGAGAATCTTTCGAATCAGTTCTCCTTGCGATCGTGATTATAAAATCTGAATGGTCCATGAGGAAATAATCGCAGTAGATTGCAAAACTTGGCCTTTTGAGAGTGCCAGAATACTTAACCCTCGCGTGCAGCTTGTTCCCATTGAAATCTTGAAAGGCGATCTTCTGGAGAGCATTGCTGCCGATAAAATTATCAATACTCAAATTTTGCACTCTCTGAAATCCACGAATCTTGAAATCAAATAATATTTTCCTTGACGGATGAAATTTATTAAAAATAAATCGTTCTCCGGGGCTCAGTATCTTTTCTCTCCTTTCCTCTTCAGGGCTTGTCTGAGTTTTGCCAAGACGATACCCTATTTTCATTGGAACAAGCAAACTGTTTATAATTTCTAACTGATTTGTCAGATAAACCGCAACTCCAGGCTTCTCGTTCGATCCAGATAAAGTTCCCAAGATGTAATACTCATTATCTGCTTCATTGGAAACGAATTCCTGAGCATAGCAGTCCTGCTTCGACATTTCGAGCAGCTTGGATTCATGCTTCCATTCTTTAGAGATAGGACTAAATTTGATGCGTAATGTGTCAGAGAGATCTTCATCCATTAACGCACAGGAATATCCTTTTGCAACTTCATATCCGTATTCTTCTCCTGTAGAAGCAGTGTTAATCTAAAGCATATTATCATTTTGAAGGGTTTGAAATTTTACCCAAATTGAGCGGCTGAGCTCATTGTAAAGCATGACATATGGCTCAAGATACACGACTAGCTGAGAGTTTTCAACCTTGACTGTGATATTTATGATCCTCTTTTGGCTTTGATTGGGATCTTTTAATTCGCATGTCATAGTTCTTCTATTTTCAAGGCAAATTCCCTCTGCTTGAAAAATGGTCTCTTCTCTGGTCATATCGTAAAGGTTCATTGTTAGCGGCTTTTTAGCGGTTTCTGGTTGATGTTGAAAGACTACCTCAGAGATGTAAGTGACTCCCAGCAGAGATACTCTTTGGTTTTGTTCGATTCTATACCTTTGGTTCTGAGGCTCCTTACTATTCTGCTCTTCAACCAGACAAGCAGATTTTTCCTCTGCTAATACTCCTCCGAAAAATTCAATTTCGAGATCAAGGGGAAGCTGATTAGAAACTACAATTTCATAGTAGTATTCGAGCTGTTTGCTGAAATGTGAGTCTTCAAAACTTGTGAGGGTCTTCTTATGTGGTTTGCCTGAAAATAAAGCATCGAACAATTCGGCAACGAACTTAGAATTCTGAACTGTTAAATCAATCTGTTTTAGCAAAGAGGAGAAAAATGATAAGACTAATTAAAATTCTAATGACGTACGAGATTTTCGGTGATACAAAATTGGAGAACAGGATCGTCTATTTCTCCTGCCATTGAAGATTTTGCTAGCAGAGTGATCCTCTCAGGGTCTTTCTGGGCTAGCGATCCTTCGTGAGAAAATGAGAATTGCGCCTGCTCAACGAGTGGTTCCCAGCACCCAATCGAATTGTTGAAATAGCTACATTTGCCGAAAAAATCAAGATTATTCTTCCAATTCTCTCCGGAAGTATCACTCTTCCATGATACATTATTGAAAACAGTATAGAGCATCGGAATCCTTGTATTCTTCTCAATTTTGAGAGCGACCTAAATAGTTATCATAATCACATATATTTCCAGAGAAAAAATTTGGAAATTTACGATATGCATGTCTTCGATCAGCATCTCTATCAAAAGATGCATTTTTACCGTATGTTGCTTGTGGAGTTGATGAGAGTCGACGAGAGGAATGGTCCCCTTAGGGAGGCCCTGTTGATTTTGATGAGAATTCTGTATCAGCTTCAATTCTTGCTTGATAGTCTCTGCAAAAATTAAAAGATCTTCGTCCGAAAACTGCACTTTGAAATTATGAAATGCTATCTGTCCATTCATATCCCAAGCTACTATAAGATTATTGGCGGTTGCTTTCTGAGTTGTTCCTTTGAATGAAACCATAACCCCACTCGGCATAATAATAGATCTTTTGAACCCCTCAGAAATTTCTCCTTGCCTCGTCATAATCTGATTGATATCTGCGATGAAGATCTCGAAACGACTGATTGCCCATTGCAACTTCACATCTGTTTCCTTCAGATTCTCGGGTCCCATCATCATCTCTTCACGACCAATGATATCTTGATTTCTGGTACTGATGCTACTCAAAAAGAAACTCATATTTCCTTCAGAGAGAGAGTCATCATGTCATAATCAACAACTAATTAGAAAAATACCTGTAATTCCAATCACTTTGTTCTCATTGCCTTTTACCGCATAGCGTGATGGCAAGAAGAAAATACAATTCGTCACTTCCAAACTGAAAACGTAATCTCCTTTGTAGTGGTTAAAAAATTCTAATCAATAGTTACAAGACCAGCTTTGGAATTGCTAGATAATACGTGTTATTGAGCTTAACTTGGGTTGTAAGATAAAATCATCAAACTTTGATTCAAAGTGCCTCATGATAGAGTCCGTAGTTAGCAATAGATCCGTATCGACAAGATTTATAATCAACTTTTTGTACTGATTATTGAATTCATAAGTGATTTTTAATTTCGGAGAGTCATAGTTTGCATTCGGAGCTTCTATTTTGTTTTCTTCAGAAATAGTCGTTTCAAAAGCAACATCAGTCGTTTTAAGCAAGATCAAATTTTGGTTCCCAATAAAATATGTTGTCATTGACTTCATCTTTCCGATCATTCTGGTTTCAAGTATCAATGTCGCTGAATGCTCTTTGAAAAACGTAGCATAGAGGCTGGCAATCCTGAGACTCATGGAGAATCCATGATTTTTCTTCCAAGCACCCTCCGCTGTAAAATTCTCAAGGCAATATTTAATGCAGGGATAGCGTCTATCATCATAAGTCATGAACTCTATCTGGTCTAAATCCAAATTGAATTTCACTAGATGACAAAAAGAGGGATTAATATCAACGTATTTGTTAATTTATTATACCATTCTGAAAAGTTTCAAGTGCAGAATTGAACCCTGTTCGCATAATCTGCAAGCATCCTTCAACAAATTTTACGATAGAGACTTGCTCTTTCTTATGAATCGCGAGCTTCACCTTTGACATGCGGAAATCAATAGTATCTGTGGACATTACGAGGCTTTTTTTAATGATGCTTTCATTCATTATACTTTCTTGCATCGAGCTTTCATTTGCAGCTGCCGACTTAAAAACTGATCGCATTTGGAACGCATTTGACGCTGGAACAAATTCTTGAGACTTTTTATCCGATTTTCTGAGAATAAGCATCTTGGCGGCATTTATCGTTGTAACTTGCTCATGAGATTTCAAATCGAATTGGCAGAGCATAAAAGCCACGTCAATATCCTTCATTTTGAAAACTAGCCCAATATCAACGAGGGAAATATCCGTCTCGATTGGATATCGCTTCCAGATTTCTTCAAATCTGATGTAAAGAAGCTGCATATCCTGCTTTTGGTCTGCATTCTGAGCTAACAGAGCAATTAACCCTTCAACGTCATGCACGACGAACGAGCCCATCGTTCCTTTGATCGTTTTCACAAAGAATTCTTTATATTCGTTTTTAGTAACATAATCATAGCCCATTCCAATCGCAACATCAAAACAAGGCTTCGGCTCTTTTAAACTTTTTGTCTTTATCAGGCTTCCCAGAGAAATCACAGGAGCAATATTCCCTCTCAGCTCCCTTTCCATTGTAATTTCGCTAACTTTCAGGGATATATCATGACTCTGATTTTTCTTCTGATAGATCGCATGTCCTGCTTTAATAAGAACTTCGTAAGTTGCTTCTCTAAGCCCTTTGAGCTCGGGATTCACACGCACTACCAAACTATTTTTCATTTTAAGCATCGAATTTTTGACCAATTGATTGTGGTTGCAGAGGATCGCGTCCACGAATTCAAATTTCCAATCATACTGTGATATGCTCCCAACAAACATAAAGCGATTTGTTTCAAAAATCGCTCGTGCTTGGAGCGTATTAGAATGCTCGTGCCTCCGATAAAACTTTAAATCCATGGTAGAGTTCTGTAGAAAAACATGCCATTTGTTCTGAGGTTTCAATTTCTTCAGTATCTCTTTCATATCTGGTACCCCGACTTGCGAGTTCTCTTTCGTGAGGAGGCCCAGAGTAGCTCCCGAGAGCTCTTTGGCTTCGGTTTCATTCTGAGCGAGTTTAAGAAGGAACTCTGGAGCCAGTATATTGAGTCTCTTTGACGATGACAACTCCAGGTTATAGATCACTGCTTTTACATTTTCCCAGATTTCTTCACTTGAAAGCTTCTCAAATAGATATAAGGCCCGCTCCGAGCTCCTTGAGCCCATAGACCGTGTGATTTTTTCAGCGGTGAGACACTCGAATTTATCTCCTGCTTGAAATTTTTGGTATAACCCTTCGAATAAGCTCTGGAACTCGACCAAATCCTCTTCGGTGGCTTGCTCTCGAGATACTTTTTTCTTGATTACCAATGACTCCCTTTCCTCGTCGGTATTTACTTTTTGAAGGATGATATTCATGATGAGTATGATCTGGTTAATAACTTCATGAGAAAATTCAATGCAAATGTCAAGTAATTGTTTCGACTTCACATAGTGATGCTGCAGCATACGATTTTCGTTGGAGCGGGTTTTCACATATTCTAGTTCGATACCACAAGGAGCGAGCACTGAGCCTCCAACCGGCTGTGACTGCGACTCGTAAAGATTCGAATAGCAAAATTTACTAGACAAAGCCTTCATTTTTTCCAGTTTTTGCGTATCTGAGAACCCCTCAAAGCTGTCGAATTGCACGAAATGAGAATAGAAAACAAAACCCATAGCTAGTATATTCTTCGCGAGCTGTAACTCATGTCCTTGAGGGATCTCATATGTTTTTGCTACAATACTAGGAAGACTCGAAATATTTAATTTATGCAACGCGAACCCAGCTGAGCTCTTATTACTTCTTTCTAGTCTGAGATGGATCGTTTCGATGTCCAGCTAGTTGCTTTAAGTGAGAATCAGCAATAGATAATGAGATTACTTCTAGCATCTTGAGAATTTTGTCAGAAATTAGAGAAAGAGCTAACTTTTGCGCGAGCGATTTGTTTTCTTCGCGGAGTTTGTTCTTGAGCTTTTGGACAAAGCCATTGATCAGAATTATTCTGTTCTCTAGCGATCCCACAGTGCGAAGCTTCGAGCTTGCTGAGATAAATACCCCTTTGATGTGTACCTTTAGCGACCCTTCAAATTTCGGTGGAATCTCGATGTGCAAGGATTCAATGAGAGTAAAATCGAAGTTGATTGGTAGTTGAATGCGATCTAGAGCCGATTCAGAAAACGATAAGTTCTTCAGACTTAGCACTCCTTTATTAAAACTCAGCTTGGTGTCTGGAAGAGTAAACCACTGTTTGAGCTGAGTGCATATGTATCTTTCAAGTAGGACACTAAGCATTAGCTATAAACAGAAAATTTATGAACAAAATCAATATCCTGCTTCAATTTAATTATTTTGAGGCAACAGTATCATATCAATTAAACGAGATGAGAAAAATTCGAATAATACTCGGGATCTTTTTGTATTTCTTTCAGCTCGTAGCCAGGTAAAGTCTCTCGTGTCTCTGCGTTTGCAGTAAGAGCGTTATTCTTTTCCCTCACAGCGACTTGTGCTCGCCAGGCCAGCTGCATTTAACTCTCGGAGAGAAATATTATCAGGGCGCAAGAAGTGACTGTCTTGGGGATGAAGCAGCGAGCTGTGGGATCGCAAGAGTCACATGGGTTACAGAGGTAGAACTCTTGTCCAATTATTTTTTCTCATGTAAATCTGTTGTGTGAAGGAATATTGTGAACACTTTGCGTTACAACTAATTCCTCTTGGAGAAGAACAAGATGGAAGGGTTTTCTATCCTAGAATCGAGCGTTATTCAACGAATTTTTCACAGAGTGGCACCGGTAAGCTATGAATTGTTTAGAGAAGATATTAATCTGATGCTGGCTTCAGGAATATTCATGTATGTGAGGTATGCTAATATCGTGGAGCTAACCGACATACAAGCTGAAACACAATACATTGTGAAAATCTTTGCGAATGGCGCGTTAACTGAAAATGGGTATATGTTTTTGCATTTTACTTCTTTAAAATGGTTTAAATTGCCAAGAACATTTCAGTTCAAGCTCCCTTCGATGGATAACAACAACAAGCAATTGAATATTCTGTTTTATGCTGATGTTGATGCTGGAATTAAGAGCAAACCTACTTATGATCGCCTGAGAGCTGAGGTAAAAACAATATATTTCAAGTCTTGTCATTAAAATAAAATATCTCTTTCTCTCTCTTCTAGCTGTCTAATCCGGATTCAATATATAATCTCACGCTCCTTGGTGGGGATTACGCATATGATCTCCACGACGACAACGGATCCCGAGGCGACGCTTTCTTTAACACTTGGCAGCCGCTACTAACAACCCGACCTGTGATGATAACTCCAGGCAATCACGACACATACGACAATTTCAGTTTGCTGGGCTACAGATTCCCAATGCCTTTATACAATCAAACAAAAAACCACTATTTCAGCTTCGACGTTGGTCTCGTCCATTTCGTTGGAATTGATCATGATTTTTATCTCATGGCTGACATAGAAGCCCAAACACTGATGTTTAATTGGGTTGAAAATGACCTTGCTGCTGCAAACGCTCCAGAAAATAGGACCTTAAGGCCTTGGATTATTGTTTTCACCCACCGTCCAGTTTATTGCTCGTACAACTCACCTGAAGATCGACCTTCCGGCCGTTGCTACAACTTCTACACGAGATATGGTATTTGGGAGGATCTCTTGAAAAAATATGGAGTTGATTTGTATTTAGCAGGGCACATGCATGCCTACGAAAGGTAATTTTTTCACTGCACTCACACAAAATTCTGCCTATTGTTATATAGATTGGGGCCGATATATCAGAATAAGTCACAACCTTACGTCAATTCGACTGGCCCAGATGGAGTCCAAGTAATTAGCGATGCTTCTGCTCCGATTTACGTCATAGAAGGTGGACCAGGAAATGATTACTTTTTGATGAGCCAGTTGTGTAAAATCGAATTCATCATTGCCAAAATTAATCACTTTTCATTCAAGATCCGTTGCTCAACTATTCAATCGCAAATAATATCGATGTGGGATACACCTCATTATCGATTCTCAATGAAACGACGCTTTATCTAAAACGAATCACGTCGGCAGATGGGCAGATAGTCGATCAATTCTATCTAGTCAAAAACCAAAGTGGATTTCCTCTTAAAAATATAATTCCGATTGTCCTTGGCGTTGTGGTTGGTGGAGTTCTTATTGTCGCAATAATTGTTATTATTCGTCGTAAATTGAAACGGTCAGGATACCACTCTTCTACAGAAGAAATTGAGCTGAGAAAGGCTGTCCCTGCTATCTAATCAAATGTAGATTGCCAAAAGATTGAGTTTTTTTCAAAAGTTGTTCTGAAAATTAACTTTGCTAGGAAGAAGATATATATATTGTTCTCAAAAAATTTATTTCGAACAATGTCAAAATAAGTGATTTCATACAAAGCAATACCAAAATCCAAAGTACATATATTTGCAAAAAGAGCTGGTGTAATTTTTCTACTTGTGCCTTGTGCTGCGTTGGCAATGCTGGTCTTTGAAAATTTTAAAAAAAGATTGAAGACACCAGATTACAATAATCATAAATGGAGAGAAAAAATGCATAATAAAAATTTATGAAGAATTTATATGCATCAGTTTACTTGTACTTCCAGATTTGGTTCAGCATTAGCATTACCATAAAATTCACTATCAACACCAACATCAGCCATTGATCCATTTTGTGATCCTCCTACTGGGAGAGAGCTCGGATAATGAGTCTTGCATATGGGACACGTACTATTCTTCACGATCCAATATTCCAAGCATCCCTTATGGAATAGATGTTTACACTGTGGCCAATGAGTCACTATTTGCTCTGCCTCATAGTTTCCAAGACAGATCGAGCACACCTCTTCTTCAATGAATTTTTGATCATATTTTGCAGGATCGAATCTCTCTCCAACTAATTGGATTATCAGCGGCTGCTGCAGCATCTGATTCTCGAAAGGATCAGAAAGAGGAGGATAAGGAGCCGGTTGGGTTAACGAGGTCATTAATGATTTGAAATATGTTGGACAGAACACTCTCAGAATTAAAGCAAGCAATCCACCGATGACTCCCACAACGAGTATCAACGCAATGAAAACACCAAGAAGCGCTCCGGCTAGGATTCCTAAAGCCAGCGTCCAAAACATCATGATATATGCTAAGGAAACCATCCAGCTCTCTA
>ENA-UOTZ01000824-UOTZ01000824.1-compost-metagenome-genome-assembly--contig:-NODE-824-length-24670-cov-13.001179_pt1 | contig 24670 bp, 16 predicted proteins | sample MGYA00238144_ERZ746983 | MGnify/ENA primary metagenome ERZ746983 (study PRJEB28759, sample SAMN06268863) | compost metagenome | isolation source: single cell | place: USA: California, Emeryville, Joint... | reverse complement strand
ACAGAAATCCATCCTCCAACAGATCTATCTCATTGCAAGCACGAAGAAAAGCATCTGTAAAACCCCAAAAGGCCGAACTCGGAGCAATAATGGATCTGACGCCGTTGAAGCCAGGTATACTCAGCTTGCAATTGAGTGTGTTTGCAAATGGAAATCAAAATTCGGAAAGGCTGAGACTAAAACGGCAGAAAGATTTAGAAGGCTTTATAAGAAACTGGACAAAGAAATCGAATTACCCAAGGGAGATAGTTTGACTGATTCTGATATTGAAGAGCCTCGCCGTAAAGAGAAAGAGGGAAACCAAAACACTTCTCTACCGGACTTACGTACTGTGCCTAGCATGATTGAGAACGACAAATCTGAGGAGGAGACTAAAGCTGAAGGCAGAGGCAGTATAAGGGAAGAATTAAAGAATTTAGAGGATTATTTCAACCAATACCTGAAACATAAGACTGAAAAGACTAATCTGCTTTTAAAATCGACAGGTAACCGTAAGACCTTTATGAGGAAGATCAGCAGAGTCCTGACGGAGCTTGGCGCGGACATTCTTAGAGCGAATACCAAAGCTACAATGATCATGGGACGGTATAGACTTCCTCTTGAAGAGCGGAAATTGTTGTTGGAAATAGAAAAAGAGTTTAACTTGCATAGGCAGACCGAGGTTGCTCTTCAAAAAGAGCCTGAGACGTCGACCAGCGCTGAGCTTCTCCGCAAATTAGACGCGTTTTTTGGAGTTCAGTTTTCAGATCCTGATAAAATCAGTTCTCAAACACTAACAATTTTGGTTCCTAAAGTAATTGACACATTCGAAGTCGGAGACACGCCTCTCGGTATGATTCGTATGAGAGGAAGCCATCATGATAAATTGCTCAGAACCTCAGCTAATACTGGAAGTGCGACGACCCCGGATTTTAACGCGTTTTCTCATGAAATGACTGATAGTCCGGTCGGCACCCAAATAAGTCCTCAGGGCACCAATGCGACCGATGGTTCACCTCGAGATTCCCACAAAAAATCGCCTTTTTCCCAGCAAAAAGAAAAGGCAGAGGCGCAATCGCAACATTATAATCCTGAAGTGAGCGAGCAAGCAATGCAAAGGTTGCTAAAAACAGGCAGCAATATCTTTCAGGACTTGAAGAATATCCAAGAGGGCATTGTTTCCTCTCTCAAACAGCGCAATAAGCCTTGGAAGAATTTCGATAGCCCCGCCAAGATCAACTCTCCTCAAGAGTTACCTGTTATCTCAGAGCGAAAAGCTCCGACTTCCAGTTTCAAGGCGAAAAATAAGAGTGATATCGATTCTTTCAGGAACACGTGTGAACACGAGGCCAGGGAGTCCTTGGGCAACTATTCCCATTCAACGACTGATGCAAAAACTCAAAGTGACTATCGATCGAAGTTTACGAACACTGAATGGCTGAGTGGTGGAGATAAAAATTCCTCTCAGGAGAACAGTCTTCAAATCACTCTAAAAAACGATCAGTCGCTCAAGTCGTTCGATTTCAAAGAGCTCGATAACTCTGACCAAAGCTTCACTGAGGTCGGTGCAAAAGGGTCTCATAAAGGCAGCGAAGAAGTCAAGCAGAATCAAGAATTCGCTCGAAACTCAACGGGAGGCAATGTAAAATGTCCTGACATGGAGGAGCGGGGTACGTTTCACCCGATCAGAGAAAAATTGTCTCTCAAATATGGCGGCGGTAATGTGTTCCAAAAAATTGACGAGACTCTCAATGAGAGCAACAATCAGACCATTAAAGAGGAATATAGCCCCGAATTCGGGAACAGAGTTCTCCAATCCCAAGAGCCAAACTCAGAAAAACGAAAATCTCTTGTTTGCACTGAATACTACAGCCATGGTGAAGTAGTTTCAAACGGTGGCACCGGCAGGAAATCAGCTAAGCCGACCTCACTGCATGTGATTCACAAGCGCACCGGCAGCTATGGAGAAAATTCTACACCTGTAAAGAAAAATGAAGCCAAACTGGCCAAATTTCGCAACACAGTTGCTTTTAATTCAGATCAGATTTCGACTGATGAGCAATCCGCATACGGCTCGACTCCAAGTTCTTCTCAATTTAAAGGATCGCCATTGAGCTGGGGTACCGGGAGCCCTGCATCCATAGATTCAGCGGGCTCGATAAGGAAGCAAAACTCACCAGGATCTCTCTCAAGGCAAGGGTCTTACCTCAACAAAACACCAAAATATTCTCAGTTTAGAGAGAAATACACGGGCTCTCCGGCTATCTACCCCACCAGTTCAGAACAGTCAAATGACACGAAGGTGTATAAGCTCTCTAGCTTCTCTTCTAACGGTGAAGAAAACTCAACGGGTCCAAATCTCTTTGAAAAATCCTACATTTCCGCTCCAAAAGGAAAGGGAAATGTCTTCGAAAACGAGTATGTGAGCATCAAATCTAGTTACAGTTTAATCGAAGACTCTTCTCAACCCCACAGGTGTCTAAAGGTAGTCCTTTTGGTTCGAAATCAGTCAAATACCACACTAAATGACTTCAATGTTTCATTCGTGGTCGATTCTAACCTCAAGTTTGTAAAATTGCCCGATAAAACCGATCCAAGCATTCCTGCTGGCAAAAAGACAGTTATAGAGTTCGTTCTTGGAGTTGTGAAACCTTCATTCACTCGCCTAAAAATGAAATGCTCAGCCTCCATCAACTTGAAGGGGAAACCTGAGGATCTTAGCTTTAAGTTCGCTGTCCCGGTCACTTATAACATGTTCATGAGCTTTCAGTCACAGATTTCAAGCCGAGAATTTTTCGCTAGTTGGAAAGACACTTCGAATGTTATACTCAAAGGAGAGGCTATGGTGATCACTAACCCTCAGATCAAGAGCCCAGAGGACTTTTCGAGCGTGTTGGGACATTTAATTATATATCCTGGCCTCATTGACGAAAGCGGTAAGCCTAAAGCGTACTCGCTGATGGGAAAATTCGAACTTGATCGAAGAAACGTGGAATATCTCCTCAGAATAAACTGGATCCCTGAGAGCAGAACCGCAGCGTTCCAAGTCGCTTGCAAGGAAGAAAACATCATTGAAGGAAGATTTATACTGCAGACTCTTCAATCTCTGTTTTGCCATGTAAAGACCATCAAGGCCAAGCATTAAGAAGACAAAGGTATGATAGAACTACCTAAGTAGGCGGAGGAAAATCCTTGGGACACAAATTCTCTGTGAGAGTTTATGATTAACTGTTAATCTATTAAATTTATAGTGAATTTACCTCAACTTTGGTCGTGCTACAAGTTAGGTAAAGATAGGCTATTCCATATTCAAATGTTTGTACCAAACTCATTATTTTTTCTATGTAATAGGAAGTTGGTAAACTGTAGATATTGTTCTTATCAATGGACTCTATGCAAGATTTTGTTATTAATATTTTCTGAAATTCTCATCAAGTATCAGAAAAAAAAGCAAATAAAATGAGTCTTTCCACTTTTTTTCAATGTTATGCTGCATTCTTTGGGTCTTCTTTGTACGGAACATTTATCATTATAGCATTGAACGTTAATCGTCACATAGCCATGCTAATTTTCATGAGCCAAACTCTTGTTCCAATCGAATATTAAATCAATAAAAATTTGGACCCGCAGTTTAAGGACATGGATGATAGATCAGCTCCTTACTATAAATCAAAAGTTTTTCATCGTGGAATCACTATAGGCTTCTCTCAATTGACCTTTATCACGATTACATCTATCATTACCTCAGCCATTTCAATCAGCGCTGCTGATACTCGGAAATATCAAAATTGCTGCAATCAAAAAACCATCGGGAATGCGCCTTGCCCCGATGAATGCTCTACACAAAACCTCTTGCCTCGGAAACTCATTCTAAAAGTTGGCGGGGACGATATCGTTTATTTAAGTTTCATTTTCTTATCAGTAATTATGTTTCTTCCTCTATGGATCAACGGTCGTGCGCTGGGCCGCAAATTGAAGTTTTCGGTTCCATATATGGTCATTACGACGCTTCTCTGCGCGATATGCGTCGCGTTTATGCTGAGTTCAATCGGGATCGGCTCCTTCGCTGATGGAAGCGATAATTGCTACACTGGAAGCAAATACGGATGGAACTGTATCTTCTACTGGACCTTCTTGGAGCTGTACATAGGGTTTTCGGTGCTTTTCTTAGTTAAAATAGCCTTGATGCTCTGTGGCACTCATAAAGCGCGAAGGAAAATACCCGGCTACCTAGCAGGGATCAGTCTCGTCGCTTGTTTGATTGTATACCCAAATTACTCTGATAAATCTAGTTACTGGGCCAGTTTGCTTATTATGCTGGTTCTAGTATTATTGTCGTCTTACACCTATGCAAAGGAGGTTCACGATTTTGCTATGGAGACAAAGTTTGAGCTAACTGACAAGAGGGATGTTATACTGGTTGCCATGTATTTCTTCCAATTTGGAGTACTCATACCAATCGAGTTGGTGAGAAGGTGTCTTGTATTTTACCAACAGAAAGTCTTTAACGCATGGCCTATTTCGAAGAATGAAAAAGGCCGCAGCGAGTATTTCGAATCGCAGGAGGATATTTATTACTCGATGAAATCGTAGAAACATGCGGGAAAATATGAGGACTAAGGTATTCTATGAGTAATTTTCACTTATATCGTCGAGAGGTAAGGTTTTATATTCGAAGTAATATGTAAATCGGTGAAACAAGTGAGTTTTTTAATTCAAATGGAAGTTGCTTCACAATACACTATCATTGCAGAATCCTCTTTGCGTTTAGAATAGTCTTTTCCCAGTTAGATAGTCCTGGCAGCTATTATTTTTTGCCTTTATCTGTCGCTAGAGTAACTATTTATTTCCAAGCGTTATTTTATCTAATTTAGAGAACATTTTCATGTTATAACATTAATAAAAGAGCATTATTGTCAATATGACGGCAATTACCAAGAATTCCAATCAGCTTCAAGCGACTGTTCATTTTGCTTCAAGTACGAAAAAGATCATGGCGGCCAACAATGATAGTAAGTTTCAGATTTTTGGACAATGTCATTATCACCAAGTGACTTGGTCTGAATCAAAAGAACATCTCAGCATGAATATATTTCAATAGATAGGAGCAAATGCTACCACCACATGAAAAAAAATTTGAAGAACATTGTAAATAATTATCTCCATTTGATAAAAAGGACGAGACTCGTCTGAATTTGAATTAAGTAAAAGACTTTATAAACATAATAAATAAATCTGGATCAGTTGAATAAACGAGGATTCTTCTCACTTTTAAAACCGAACTGCAATGGGTAGCTGTATGGCCAAGGAAAAAGAAAAAGCACCTCCAGAACCAATCGTAGTCGTAAAGAAACAGAAAAAAGTTCCGTCTCTTAGCAATATCGAGGAGAATCACCTGTACAAGAGCCACATTGAGCGAAGCGAAGGAACTAGTGCTGGTTCCAAAACAAATTTAGCTGTCAAGTGAAGGAGAGCTTAGGCAGCATCTAGAAGAGCGGTTTTGCTGCTTGTGGATAGAAAATCGTTGAGGTTCGTGTTGAGTAAATATTTTTCGTTTGGAATTTGAATAATTACATGAACAATGAGGTTTAAAGTAAATCTAATCATTTTCTCTTTATTTTATAGACCCGTCGACCCCACTCGTTCATATTTTTGTCTGCATAGATGAAATTCTCTCCATTTCCTTTAATTGGTTTATTATCGATTGAATGTTTGAAATCTGTGTGTACGCGCTTGCTTGGAGCGATTTTTTGGCGTTTTTCATGAGGGAATTAACAGCAATATTTCTATCTTGGATGGATCCTAACTCGACATATTGTCAAATATCAATAATTCCAGTTAGAACATACAAATTCAATGTTAATATCAATAGCAATCAAAAAAGAGGGCAAATCGTCTTTTGTACGTCGAATTAACGACTTATTTCACATCCCACATCCACTTTTCAATCTATTGTTCTCTTTTTGCTATTCTCCGATTCTTTTTCAATGACCAGCCGATTCATATTCTTACAGAATTGAGTACTTTAGCGAAGCTTCGAAGTGACAACTACTGTATGATTTAATGCTGCTACCAGCACATGAAGGTGATAAAAATAAACCCAATAAATATGACTAAATCTAAGTGCAAATAAATGAAAATATGATCAACCAAAACTTTGTATTGAGTAGTGATCAAATGATGTTCTTTATATAAAACCACATGTTATCAAATCAAAACAAAAAAAAAACATGTTGGACGTGGTAGTATCCCTTCCAAAATTATAGTGATTTCACTGATTCTCTCATCGCTATCGACGCAATGTTCCTGACAACGCTTTGCCGAACGCCTTCAAACAATGAACCTTGTAAGAAAAAAACCACAATCATTATCAAAGTAACGAGTTAAACAAAGATAAATTACTGTTAATCAGTATCTGAAGCTTCTCTCCGTTCTCAGTAATCTTCTCTTCCTCTGCATCAATTGCAGGAGGCTCGCCTTGGAACTGTTTCGGTATAACCTTGACTGGGGACTCCGTATTCGATGGGGCCATAAAGCAGGACTCTTCCAGGCCATTCCGAATTATCATGAATAGCTTAGTGTTCCCTTTCCTCGTGATTCCGTCTTTCAGGATATTCCGCCATCGTGGATCTTCTAACTCATATGTGCTACGTCTTGATAGCCTCTCAGCGAGCTCAAAGTCATCTGAAGCGCGAAGGTTTATTTCTCGTTTTCTGATCGAAAACCCTCCGCGGTCGCGTTTGTCCTCGGAGAGGGAAGCTGCGGTGGTTCGTACACCTGAGTTTTGGTAGTCGATGCCGTTCTTTGCTGCTCTTTCAGGAGTTTGATATCTGAAAGAGTCACCAGACATGGGTTCAGTATCTTGAAACAGAACCTTTCCAGTTCCGGAAGAGAATCTCGGCGACATTTGCTTTTTCTCTGGTATCATCATTTATTGCACAAGTTTCTTTAATTCATAAATTTTATTCCTTCAATATCTTTTAATTTGAGAAGTGTGCACTCTGAATGAATCACCTGAGTTGAGACAAGAGACAATTATCTGTATGGTAATACATTCTAAAAGAGCATTGCGAAAAAAATAAATAATCTGACCGAACTGGATATGAAAGGGACATGTAGCCGTGTATGTTATTGCAAAATGGGGCACAATGCGATACAGGAGAAAAACCTCCTTCCTTTTTTGGGATTTCCATTTGAGAAAATAAGGTTGTACTACGCCATCCGCGTTTTAGGATAGCGTATAGAACAAGCAGCTCTGATTAAATTTTGGATTTAGGATCTATTTATGGATAATATTTCCTCTTGATTTCGAACGAAAATTTCCGAGTCGAATCGATATGAGACTATTACAGCTTGGGAGACTCAATAAATGTGAGCCAAGGAGTGGAATCACCATATACTAGAATGACCGTTCGAAAGCTCACTTTTCTGGAGTAATGCCTGCTTTAGCTTATATAATCTTACAATTATGAAACTTAAAAAATATTTTGAGTAAAACCCATTTCAAAAAAAAAAATGCTTTAAATATCACGTTCGAACATCATCAACTTTGAATAAAAAAATTTTATACTGTGCATGTATAATAATCCTCTCAAAAAAACTCTAAGGAGTTACCAAACAAGTATCTTAAATACCATGATTTCTTTTCCTACCAAATAGCATCCACCGTGATTCCCTCAGATTCGCTAATGTTTGCTGAGCGATAATAGCAGACCTGTTGAGTGTATTCGGAGTCGCCACTCCTGAATTCATCTGAGTAATTTCATACTCTTCCTCCTTTATAATAGGAATCCTCATACTGTTCAGATAGTCAAAACTATTTTTCACGGCCTCGAAGGTTACATCTCTATGATCCATGCTGATATTTATCTCAATAGAATTATCTATGCTCTGCAGCGCACTCACCTTTGAATTTGTCTCAGGGTATTCAACCACTATTTTCTGGTTTCTATCTGCTTTTAACTGCGCCCTTTCCTGCTTGAGCTGCAATAGCCTTTTGATCTCGCCCTGTGCCGCTAATATCGCCTTATCGATCTCTTCAGCATCCTGAAGCTTTTCATTCGTGCGTTCTAACACAGAGACTGAGCTTTCCAGCTTCGCTTTAGCTTCCATCCTCTCAAGGATTTTCCCCGAGAGCTCCCAGAGCCTCTTATCATAGTTTTTCGGAATTATCTTCCCTGTTTTCGTTGTGTCTATCACCCTGGTCTTCTTCCTCTTCTTTTTCTCCGGATCGTCCGAGCGCTTCGCTTTTGTTTCTCCCGTTACCGAAGCCCTTCTTTTCTCTCCTTTTCTTTTTAGACCTGGAGTCAAGAGCTCAGAGTCGTTTTCATCATCATCGTCCTCATTACTGCTGCTATTATCTAATAACTCCTCTAAGAGCTCTAAAGGAATGAAATTAAGGTCCTGGACGAAGTAGGTGAGGAAAGTATTTTGATTATCCACACTATGGCTTTTGATTCGCGCCTTCACTTGCTTCTTTCCACCTCCTCCTACTCCTATCTGACTGCGACTGCGGTCTTCAATCACCATCCGCGACTCTATCAATCGAGACTCGATTTTTTCAGTCGTTTTGAGTTTAATGCAGGTTTCCATGCTCGGAACGTTTCCACCATACGGTCCGACATCAGTCTCGATTATATCTGAGTTTTCAAGCTCATCCTTTGAGGTTGTTGCCTTCGCTTTTTTAACCAATAGCTTCAGATCTGAAAGTATAACAGGCCCTTTCTCCTTCTTCTCCACGATGGTGACCCCTTGATGATCGCCTTTGACGGGAGAACCATCCGGCAATTGATTCATGGTGTTGATATCAACAAGCGTTTCGGATTTATTCGAAACTTTCTTGAATAAGGCCGCAAGGTTTATCTTCTTCTTCGCTCGGTTTAACTTTTCGTAGAGCTTTATCCTCGTGTCGATTTTCGAAGTCAAAAACGAAGACGCTTTGGGATCAGCGGCCTCGGCCCTTTTTGCTTTTTTTGCAAGAGTGTCTTCATCTGCATAAACAGATTCATAGAGGTTTTTCAGGTCCTTTGCCACTCGTTTGTACAATACCTCGCTTCCATTCAGCATTTCGATTATGGCTTTGTTGGTTTTCTCGATTGAGCGAATCCTCTCGTTCATAAAAAACACCTCTTTTTGAGAGTCTGATAAATTCTGCTTCTCTAAATCAAATTTCATGTCCTTGTACCGCTGGATTTTTTCGGCCTCCATCTGTCGGGTATAGGTGTTTTGAAAATTGTTTCCCAAAATAGCGATTGAAGCGAAAATAACAACATGCCAATAACAGCCAGAAGTAAAGCGATTGTCTTTCCTAAAGCCGTCTGAGGAGTAAAGTCTCCATATCCCACTGTTGCTAGCGTGACCAGCGTGTACCACATCGCGTCAACGACGCTAGTTATCTGCTGAGTGCCGTCCTGAAGGATGTCTTGCTGCACTGGCTGCAGTTCTGCATAATACATGGCTGTTGCGCCTACGACATTTACCACGAAGATCAGCAAGGCCAGAAATCCAAATGATTCTAAGCTCGCTTTCATCCCATCGTAAAAGACCCCTGTGCCTCTGATATACCGTCCGAGCTTCAAAGCCCTCAGGACCTTGATCCATCTGACAATCCTTAGCAATTTCGCATGTTCTGCAGGGATCTCGGGTATAGCCTGAAAGATCAGTTCGATGAAAAAAGGAACCAGACCAAGTAGATCGATGATGGTGAATGGTCGAATCATCATTTTGAAGAACGAGTCGCCGAATGCCGTTGCTGAGACCACGCGAAGGAGGTATTCAATGAGAAACACTATAGAAATCATAAGTTCAATCCATTGCACGGCGTTCCTGGTTTCCATAGCAGTTGAGACGATTGCATTGACTGTTGTGAAAAATACTGCGAGGATTATGATAAAATTAAAGGCTTTAGCCCAGAGAGAGGAGGTTGTGTCTTCGACCAAGAGATAGATGTACTTTTGGAGGTTGTGGAGCTTAGATTTTGCGGAGCTGGAGTTGCTGTCTACGATGATTGAATTTTGTTTTTTCGTTTTAGGAGCTTCTCGGGCGATACTGCGAAGAACCTTGAATTTAGTGAAATGCTCTCTAAAACTGCCTTTTCTGCCAGGTGAATCCAAGCTAGTTATTGAATCTTGGCTCTTTAGAGGGAAGTTGTTCTGGACGACTGATTTTAACATTTGAGAATTCAAGAATCTGAAGTATTCGTAATTACAATTGTGTCAATCACCGCCGAAACTAACAAAAATTAAAAGAAAAAATTTAAAATTATGTCAGAATTAAAATGGCCTAAAGCCCGCTGTTATCTAATGTATAAAACATCAATATCCAATGCATTATATTAGAACTAGTCCTTCCAATTAAAAGGATCGCTCTGCATGGTCCGCCAGACATAGATATGCTTTTTTTGTCAAGATAGATATTGATCATTCGCAATGAATTATTTCTCTCACATATTTTATTCTAAGAGCAGTTAGTTTTTGGAGCTGATAGAGAAAAATAAACAAAAGAATTTCCCATGAATTGTCATGCAAGCTGACCGAGCATGAAATTATTGCGCTCTTTGTCAAGTTCAATCCGTATCTAGAAGAAATATGGACATTTGGGATGTCTATATTGCATTAATGAAGGTCAAGGTACTCACGAGAATTGAGTCCATTAGCCAAGCCGAAATTAGCAATTAAATGCTTCTCATGAGAACAAATAAATTGATTTTCAATTCCCTCTAAAGCTCTAACTTGAAAATTAAATCAGAGGCAAAAATTGATTTCAAAGGGTTCAATCCGTTCATATTAGCCTTCCCTAGAGTCATTCAGGCTCTCCTACTTAACAACAATTTTTTCGCATCTCTACCAAAAGTATAATATCTTGATAGGCTTGAAAATTCAAGGAAATGGATTCTAAAGATGTCAAATTCATTAACAATGCAGTTTAGTGGTTGCATTTTGCTCTGTTAATTAAGTTTGACGATCTAAGTTTCCCATTGAGGCTCTAATAAGGCAACAATGCATCCAGTCATCATTAATTGCTTACCTAAAATCAAATATTCTTTACACGAGCTCCCTTTTGCTAATTCTATCACCTTGCTCAGAAATTTCTGATGTGAAATCTCATTAAAATTCTAATGTGGGTTAGATTCCGCTCATTGATCATAATTAATTCTGACCAAATACCCACCAATCGGTTCAAATTCAGGCCGATTATTTTATATAATAAATATCATAATTCAAAACATGGCGATCAAGAGGCAATTCATTGCAATCTTCCACTCAAGCCAATGAAAATTTGCCTACACCACTTACCATATTAACCGATTTAACACGAACTGGTTTTCCCACAGAACTGTTCGTGGAAAGTAAAGAAATGGAATCCTTTACTTGCGATATCTGCCTCGGCGTCTACAAGGACCCTATTTCCCTGGTCCCTTGTGCCCACTATTTTTGCCAAAACTGCATTGACGCTGTCATATCAAAAGCGAGCGTGTGCAAAAGTGAAGCTAAATGTCCCAAGTGTCGTCAAGTTTTTGTCTCCTTGACACAATTAGAAGAATTAAAGGCAGTGATCGATTCCCAAAAAGTTTATTGTCCACTCAAAGTGACGAAAGGACATAAATGTAATTGGGTTGGTCAAGCATCTGATATTGAGCACCATCTTGACAAAGACTGTGACTATTGCTTAGGCAAATGCGACTGTGGAGAAATCATGGAAAAAACGCTTCTTTATGATCCAACAATAAAGTGCAAGTGTCAGGATGCCAGTTGTGAGTTTTGCAAGATAAAGCTGCTTGCAAAATTTATGAAGGTAAGCAAGCATCTCTGCTACCGTTGGCTTAATCGGGTTTTTATATGAAACAGGAGCATTTGGCTGAGTGTGATGAGGTGATTGAAGTGCATTACTGTGGAGAGCTGGTTCGTAGAAAAGATTTAAAATCACACGTGATTCACTCTTGCAGTGCGATTGATCCTCTGGTTCCTTGCCATTACTACAATATGGGATGCAAAGAGAAAGTATTAATCCTATTTTAAATAGAATTCTTAGTTTTTTCGCTAGATTCACAAGTCCCAACGTCAGCAACATGAAGCAGATTTTAAAGAATATCACGAAATGCTCTGCCAAGGTAGATTCTTTATCCTTTTGTTTTGACTAAAATTAAATTTTATAGAGTTTCTTAAAGTCTCTGGGAGACTAGCCCTGGAAGATATCGCTCTTTAAAGGTCGTTTTGTTGATAGAAATACGATTATTTTGCCTAATTGTTGATACTTTTTCAATTCTTATGAAACTCTGCTCATAAAAACTAGATTGTTCTAAATTATAGTAAATTTCTTGAGTAAATTTTTATTCAATCATTGAAATCGATGATGATTATATGAAAAAAATCTTGAGAAATTGAAAATTAGGAGAAATTCATAGATGAATTCTCTCTTTAAATAGAAATCAATTAGGAGTAAGACAGTTACAAGAAGAATGGAGAACGTGTAAATACATTGTATGGAGAGCCTTATTTATTTTAACTTTATACTGCTACAACAAATTTAATAAACAGTCGATTCTTTCGGTTTTCCTCCGTGTAAAGAACAAATATCTTCCTCAACTAACTTGCAAGCCTATATATTTGTACCTACGAAGAACTTTTATTCATATTCTTACCCATTAACAGTGCATATATCTGATGCTATCATTGAAGTATTGTATCGTTATTGAGCATACTAATTAATACGCAATCCCGGCAAACTCTCAGACCAGATTCCGGCTTTATCTAAATAAATATCATACTATATATCCGAATGCGTTTAATGATGGGCCCATAACCTTGAAATCGTTAAAAGTTACTAATAAATTTTATCTGCTAACATTCAGAGTTCCACTTAACTTCTCCCCTCTTCCTATTCTCACTCAGGAAAACGATTGCGGATATTATCCTCACTTCAATAATAATACCTACCTACCTCGTTTCTTAACAAATGATAAACCTCTAACTCTCTCTTAGAAATTTTAGAAGTCTTACATTTCCTATCGGTGCTTAACAGAATCTATACACCCAACACTACTACACCTTTGAGAGCTATCACTCAGTTAGTTAGTGCCATTATTTATTTTCATGAAGACGCCTTATAGTTTGAAGCTTATTGCTTCTGAAATAGCTAACGAACTCGTTTATGGCAAGAATGATATGAAATATAATTTCTTATTTCATGAAAGCAACTTAGAATTACGAATTGTTTTTCTGTTGTTATGCTATGAATTGCTGTTTAGTGCTAACTATCTCGTTCTAGTGAGCTGGCTTTTCCTTTCCTTTGTCACCTTCCTTAGCTTGTTCTTTTTTGAGTCTCTCAGCTTCGTCTTTCTTTCTCTCCTCGTCGGCAGTTCTCTGAATATGTTCCCAAACCAATTTAGTGTATTCATCGCGACTGAGCTTATGGTCCTTGTTCGTGTCTCCGTGGAACAATAATCTCTTAACGCCGGCTTCGTCAGGCCTTTGTAGGCCAGCATCATGGTGAGCTTTAACTGTAATTTCAAAGAGCTCTTTGAATTCGAGGAATCCTGAGTGGTTTTTGTCAGCAGCATCGAACTGTGCCTTGATTTGTTCCTGGATCTTAGCGACTTCTTTTGGATCGTTGATTCTCTCGTAAAGTTTCTTCATGATTTATTAAGAGTCAGTCAAATGAGCTAATTACCTTCTTATGATCTCTTGGTCCACAGCAGGCAGCTCCCATTTTCAAGATTTCTTGTTTTCGGATAGATTTATATGCAAATTTATGTTTTTATAATCTCAGCAGAACATATCTTTAAATCGAAAGTGAGCTATACGTTTTAGTTGAAATAACGTCATCGAAATAGGTAGTATATTTCTGCGTTGATAGTTCGATAATCAACGCACCTAAATTATTACAAGATTTTGCAAGTGCTCACTCAGATAAATTTAAGATGAGCTTTAATTAAGCATTCTATCGGGAGTGAATCAAAGCGATCGTTCAATATCCCTTCAAAGCAAATCATTGAAGGAAGATTTCTCACTTCAGCTTGATTTCATCTTTTTAATTATCTTCAGTTGTCGCATTTTGCTTGCGGAGTTAAGGAAAGAAAAGAATAATTGATTATTTCAAGTCGATTAAGCGAAAGAGCTGAGAAACTCGGAGCACTACAAAGGAATTGCCTGATTCCTGTTGGTCAACTTATATCGAGATTTGAGACAACAACCGAAAACGGGCAGCTTTTCATTTTAAATTAAACATCAGGAAAAAGCATGAAAAAGTGCATGGGCACAATACTAGTAAGGAGAAACCAATTGGATTGTTTTGATATGGTGATATGATTCGTGCTGTCTCACGGTTTTGAGAGAAATTCGACATGTTTCATGAAAAAGAAAGAAAATGAGTGCAAACCAGCGCGATTATCGGCCCTTTCGCGTTATTAAATAGCTACAACAGTTTTATTTGTTTCCGCATTGGAGTAATGCTAATTTTTCTCTTTTTAGCCCCACGCGTTTCAATGGGATTGAATTCACTCTTAATCCTGACTACGAGTAGAGTTAATTTTTTTAATTACCGGTAATTCGATTTTTGATCATCCCTATTTAGCTATCCTGCAGCATCGATTTGAAGCTGTTTTGAAGGTTCAACCGCTTCGCACAAATCTGCAATAGCTTGCTTCAGAATAATGTAGCTCCTTCCTGGTAATTTAGTCCTTTAATCATCCATCGATGAATAATAGCGCGCAAGGCTCAAGCTCAAGATAATGGAGGAACATTGCCACAAATTGAAAACTTCATGATGGTATCCCGATTGCCGGGTAATGCAAAAAAGGAATTTTATTTGAATTCAAATGAGGAATCTTTGTTATTGGTGGACTCAAAGCGACTCAAGATTTGGTGCAACTGTGACAATTTAAGAGTTCGAACTCCTAATTATCGATAAATTAAATCAAAAAAAAAAAAGTACGAAACAATGTTCGGCGCCTTGGCGATCATCAACTCAAAGTCCCGAAGAGTCCAAAACTCGCAAAAAGAGAGAACCTCTCATACTCATCCTCACCAAGGCGACCTAACTTTGTCTCAGGAGCTCACAAACCAGCACTCTTCGAATGAGAAAAACCTTTTTGGGACTTCTAAAGTTGCAACTTTGTCTCAATACGCTCTGCCGCTGAGGAAACTCTTCAATTTCGCACCTTTCGAGCAGAAAGTGGTCGCTTACTCAGAGCAGCTCGAAGATGACTATGCTACCTGGCCTTACTGGGAGACACAAATCGTATGAGTGAGGAATGAAGATCTTCTTCAAGAAAAACAGTTAGATAGGAAAATTTCAAGACCTCACTTGATTTTATAACAAGTTTCGTCAATGATTGAATTCATATTTTGCGTCAGATCGCTCACTCCGTGATTAAAAGTAATTGTAGAGTGAGAGGTTATTTAAGAAGTAACCATCCATCATGACCTTGGATTATCATTGAAAAATGAGGATAACAAACCCCAAATTAACAATGACAATGACCAACCCAATTACGTCACTTAATGAAGAATGATATTGAGATATTTTGAAGAAAAGATATTGATGAACGAAAGGTACGATGAATTATCGCTTCTGAGCAGATTCTCTTTAGTTAGCTTTGTTGGTGATCCTTTTCAAGTACTGCTTCTTTCTCCGTGCAAATTTTCCATTCTGTCGGCTTTCAGTGGCTGAAGCCTCTTTTTTCCACTAAGGACTCGCTTTCACATAAAAAAAAAGGGGTCTTGTTTCGCGAAAACGACAACATTTTAGCACTTTGACATTAGTATTATAATGATATGATATAAATTAACATCACTCCTCTCAGTCAAGTGCAATGCTCCTTTTCATTCCAATCATGCACAGATAAATTGAGTTGTATAAATAAATTTAAAACAAAAAAAGAACCATTTCTGTTGGAGTTTAAAGCATCAGCTGCGACTAAATGAACAACGATCTCGTTCAAGTGGTTCCGCAAGAACTCGAAGACCCGAAGCGCCGAGAGGAAGAAAAGCAGGAGGAGGGTAATCTCATTTGATTCTGCTGATAGCTAAACCATCCTTTCAGAATTTAAAAGGATTTCTCAAGGGAAAAAAGTTTCGAGAGTCTATAAAATTTGGCCAGGAAAACATCGCTTCTTCTTCTGGGGTAGACTGATGGCAGGACCGATTGGAGATATTGGTCTCAATTTATATGCGTGGACCTGTATTCTGGGTGTTCCAGGAGCAGTAATAGGTGTATTGGGGGCTAAAGCCTGGAGCGAGGTTTCTCCTGCCATTCCCGCTATCATCATCGCATTGCTTGCAATGACTGTGTTCTTTCTACTCATGACCAGCTGCTCGGACCCTGGGATTATTCCAAGAAAAAGCCTTTTCCTTGCAACCAAAGGGAAAATTCCGCCTAGGTACAGTCAGGGAGCGGTTACTGTTTCCACGACAACCGTGTACAACGCAGGCACAATGGAGTCTCAATCTCAGCGAAACACTCGTGCTCATAGTTACTGCACTACGTGTCAGATTTACCGGCCGCCTCGAGCATCACATTGCCAGTATAATAGCTGCCTTTTCTTTCTCAGTGTTAACCCGAAATGGATAATATAGTAGCTGTGATAGTTGTGTGGAGGTGTTAGACCACCATTGCCCTTTCGTCAATAATTGCATCGGGAAAAGGAACTATAGGTAATCTTATTGGGTTCAGTTTCGAGGGTCTAACTGCAAAAACAAGATATTTTGTTTCGTTTTTAACGAGCTTGAGTTTTTTGGCGATTGCAGTTGGAGTCGGCGTTATATTTCTGATAATCGCATTAAGCTCAAGCAATGATGATGGTGAGAGCGGCACAGAAAGTAAATTATTCACACTGTGAGAGGTGTTTTCTGATTATTGTGCGCATAGGCGGCAGCTCTAACCGAACATTGGTCATTGTGATGATCGTTGTTGGTATCCCGTTAGGTATCATACTACTCGTACTCGTGGGATTTTTCAGTTTTCATTGCTACCTCATCGCAACGTAATTTATTCTGGTATTTGTGTCTTGCTGACCTCAAGCTGTTTTAGTGGGAAGACGACCAGAGAAAAAATAAAAAAGCGAGACAATTCTGAGTTTACAGACGCAGAGAATCAAAATTTATGGTTTAAATGGGAACGTCCGTTGGTTAATCCTCGGACAGAGTTAACACAGTTGCAATTAGATCTAATCAAGCAAATAGAAAGCAATAAAGTAGCTTTTTGAGTCTACCAAATGCACATCGCAAGTCGATTAAGAATTTTCTGTTTATGAACGGTTGTTTGTGAGTAAATTATTTGGAAATTTTTTTGCCTCTCAGACAGTCTGGCAATTTGTGGTTTATATGTAAACCCTCCTTATTCTCAAGGAATAATTTTGCAATCTGAAAATAAATCGTTTTTATACATCAATTTTGAGAATTCTGCTATTTTCCTTATGAAGAAGAAAGTCCAGGGAAATAATTCTTTGAGCTATTTGAGGAAGCAAAATGAGGATAATTTCTTAGAATAAATAGTTCTCCATGCGGCTCAATGTGAAAACAACTGCGAACATTTACGTTAAAGTGGTGTGGTATCTATTCCTGAAAATCCTTGATCTGTGCTCGTGATTCGAAAGGTAGGTAATACTGAACTAACACTTGATGAGGGCCTTTGGGATTTAGTCTAATGTACAACTAAATGAAGAATAATTTAAAATTCCCCTTGATTCATTTGGGAAAGTGAGACAAAAATGATGCAATAAAATGAAATTTTCCAAACAACATATTAAGAGTAGCTTCCTTAAAGAAAGTGAAAATTTTCCTTCGATGAAATATGAATTGAATTATCAAAAAGGCACAACAAAATCGATCATATTTGATGTTAAATCTATAGAAGTTGTTAATATTTCATGTATCTATAGATAAAATAAATCTGAATTCATTATAGTAGTTATGAATATTATCTCTTCTTTAATCCCAGCAACTGCGTTTCAGAGCATGGGATTTATCCAAATTCAAATGACTCCTCACCGTCACAAACGGAATCTCGTTGATTTTTTTCGCCTCAGCCTAATCAGATGCGGAAGATTAATTCCAATAGTACAAAAATGATTCAATTACAGGTTTCCGGAGCTTCTCTGGGGCGTAATCATAGGATAAAATTTGTGATAGAGCCCCTTTTGGTATGACTTGTGAGCTCACTTGCTCTGGGGGTCTTATAAAGGATGTCTTCTCCGGATGAGCGCATAACGACTTTGACACAGAGGCTTCCCGGCTACTACACACAAAGCATTGAGACTTAATCATTCTACGCTTAAATTATACTCTTGAGGGTTGCCTCGCTCGAATGACCTCAAGAATTTCTTCGCATTGTATTCTTGGTACTCCTGAGAGATTCTGTGCTCGCTTTTCCCTTTGATATGTCGAACGCTCTTGGGATCGCCATCTACGATGGGATTAAAGTTATTTTTGCGATGGCCTGGGACCGGTCGGAAGTATCTTCTCGCGTTTTCGTCTTTGCTAGGAGCATTGGTTGCTGCGAAATGTTTTCTAGTAATATTATATTTAATGGGTCATGCTTTCAGGTTAAAAGTACTTTTGGTTGATTTCGTAAGGTTTCGGGTTAAAGACCGAATAAGGACCTTCATCGGAGCTGGCTCCTCTTTTTGACCCTTTGTTTCCCTAATTAGGCAGAGAGTGTTATTCCTATGGGAAGACTAAGTCAATAACTACATGGATTTCGAAGTTTGAGAGGTCTATCTGCTTCCGAATTGGCTTGTAGCCCTATATATAAAACGTAACTATTCAGACTCAATTAAGCTTATTCAACCTTGAACGGCTCGTTTTTCTGGAGGATTGGGTTTCTTGCGACATTGCTGCTCGATCTTGAGTGACTGAAAGACCGATTCATTGGTGTGCTAGCCCCTGAAACTTGTTCGACGAAGCTCTTTTTCTCCAAGCGCCTTTGATTTTCAATCACCGCGCCTGTCGGTTAATCACAATCAGATATTCACGAAATAAAGAAAGAGCAGACTGGAAACTTTCGTAGTGGGACTCATAAGTGCGCCTCTTAAGAGATACAATAAGATAACAGTCAAGTGAAGATGTATTTACATCATGGAGCTTGATTTCGATGGTGGGCCTTCTTTGGTAATAGGTAGGTTCACGGTTAATTGCTTCGGACTCAAAATCCCTCGCAGGATACCCTCTTTTGGGACTTTTGGTGAGCGGACGCCGCCGGGGTTTCTATTTTCTTTCATAAATCAACGATATATTCGCTTCTTTTTTAAATTTTTGCTTTTCAAATTTTATTAAACGGCATCAATTACTGTATCTGTGATGAATGAGAGCCAGTAAATTTCCTTTCTCAAATTCAAGCTAAACAAGCTAAGATGACGACATATTAAGAGCTAAAAGTCTTTAGACATACTGAGAACACAAGCATACACGTTAACTGTATTAGGGCAAAAGCATAGATCTCAATAAATGCTAAAAACTTTCTTCAAAAGATGCGACATTCATTGTAGTTATTCATAGCTGTTCGATCATAGGGAATTTCATTCATTTCAAATTCTTGAGCCAATTTTCCCTTTTTTTGAGCGTCTAAGAGGTCTTTCAGCGTTCCAATGCATTTCTTTCCAATGAAAATCTTTGGTGACTCCATAAAGCCAGCTTGTAAATCGATAACGAACCTTTGGTCTTCTGGGTATATCAACTTGTCAATGTCAACATATTGAAAATCGACTTTCATTTTCTTAAGGAAAGATTTGGTTTTTTTGGTGCGTAGGCAATAGCTTTTTCCAAACACCGTGACTTTCTTAGGGTCGTTCAATAAATCGAGGTAATTATTCGGGACTTCAGTAATTTCGGTCATTTATACTTTGCAGAAGGGGGTAGTCTGAGATGAGTTTCTGGCTGTAGAGGTTCTTTTGTTTATGATATTAGGATTGAATGTTTATTTCCGAATCTAATCACATTTCGAATTTTGCACTGATACTGATTAATTTATTCTTTTCGAGAAAATATCGCATTGTTACTGCATTGCAGAATATAAAGGCCTATAGAAAATTCGATTTTGGTTTCATTTGGACCGGCAAATGAGAAGCCTTGCACGCCGATGAACCTAAGGGTTAGGAGAGACGTGCGATGCGATTAGATTAATGAAATTTCAAATATATATATATCTCAAATATTTCTACATGCATGTAGAAGAAAGGTGGCCAAGAGAGCGTTGTTGATCCTACGATCAAAATTGAATGAAGTATTTTGCAGAAGCTACTGAGCCCATCTCAGGTCAGGAAAACAATCACGAGTTAATTATGTAGAATTTCAGAATTAATTTTCTTTGGTGATAAGAACATAACAATCGATCTTTAAAGATAGCATCCACATGGTTACTATTTGCTTCTTCACCAAGAACTCGTGATAATTTTGTCGTAACTTGGCCATCAAAGCCACCAGAAATTCAAAGAACATATCCCAATTCTATTCATTGCTCACGTGATTAGGAATTAATTCATCAATGATTCATCTTTTACTCTCAGCCTTAAGCACTACAACTTCAGCGACTTGTAAAGACTTCATTAGTTTTAGTTGAAATTTGTTAATCCGAACCAAACTGCCATGATGGCAACTCGGCTATATTTCTCTCATTTTCTTACGTATAATGCGTTTATATTATTCTTAACCTTTTTCAGATAGAGTTAGTCACGTTAAAGCTATCAATATTAAACTTTGAAAGAAAAAAATAATATTGTCTCTTCCTCGAGTCTGTCATTTGATCGCTTCCTTCTTAGAGTTGTCTGATCATGTACGAGACATTGTAAGAGATTGAAAATTCTTCTTTTGTGCTGTCAAGGATGATTCCTCTACTTTGACCTGGCTTCAAAGCAAACTTGACAGTGTTACCCTTTGGATCCTCAGCCAATTGCAAGCCTTTAAGCTCGAATTTAACCTCTTCTTCGAGCTCGTAGTTCTTGGTGTTGTTCTCGTAGTACAAGAAGACTCCTTGGTCATGCTGAAGCACATAAAGGACAATATCAACGACTTCACCGGTCTTGTTGTCCTTTCTTTGCTTCTGTTGGCCCTTTTCCTTGGCGAGCTTTCTAAGCTCATGTTCAGGGAGTCTAGCTGAGCCAAAGCTTCCCTTTCCAGCGAACTTCACCAAGTAAGACATGCTGTACTTGATCGAGAACGCTGGTCCCGTCTTCACGAGGTGAATGGCTCTCTCGCTTTGAGGTGGCAATTCAATCTTGACTGAAGTCTTGCCTGGGTTCTCTTTAAGAGTCAGACCTTGCATGTCAAAGGTGAGTTCCTCATCAAGGGCGAAGTCTTTAGTTCTATTCTCATAGAGGATGAAGACTCCATCGTCATGTTGGAGGACGTATTGGAAGATCTCGACTTCGTTGCCGGTCTTGGTCTCCTTTCTCTGCTTGCAGGAACCTTGTGACTTGGCTTTCTTCTTCAATTCGGCGTCAGCAGGGCCGCTTCCGGCGTCGCCTTTCACGGTGAGTCCTCCGACTCCCATAGCCAAACCTAGGATAGCTTTGTTTGGGTCAGCGGTTGAGGCTTGCTTAACGAGGTAGGAAACGTTGTAGGAGATAGCGAAGCCTTCAGAGGTCTTGCTCAATCTGATGACTTTGGTGCTGTTTGGACCAACGACGAAGTTTAATTTCGTGGCTGAAGGGTTCTCGTCGATGCGGAGGCCTTTGAGTTCGAAGATGATTTCCTCATCGAGTTCTTTGTCGCTTGTAGAATTTTCATAAGCGAATGCGACTCCACCGTCATGTTGGTAAACGTAGAGGTTGATGTCGATTTCTTGGCCAGTCTTGGTGTCTTTTCTTGGCTTGCGGTTGCCCTTAGACTTGGCAAGGGCGAGCACGTCGGCGTCACGAGCTGGAAGAGTGGAATGCATGGAAGAATCTTTTTCTAATTCGCAGATAATTTGTATTTTATAATTAAGAATGCACTCAGAACACTTAATATCTTTTTCCTGATTCTTTTCGGAATTATTTTACGACTTGAGGGTTTATTCTGTTTATAAGACGTTTTGGGTGCATCCTTTAACCTACTATTGAGTCAAGCTATGGAAAACGTAGTGAAATAGTCGTTTCTCATGCTGTTATTACCTTGGACTAGCGATTGTGCTGTTAATAATACTAAAAAGAAAGACGATTTACATTTTTTTTTTTTGGGTTGGAAATTTGTTCTTGTTCGGGCAGTCCTTTTTGAAAGGTCTGCCTTTTCCCAAATTCAGTGCAACGATAGATAAGATTGCCTCTTCCTAATATTTTCGAAGTGAAACAGCTGGATCTCTCGGTATCTCTAATATCTTGATGGCTTGATTGAGGAACTTAAACTAGGTGTCTATTTTCAGCTTCGGCGAAGCAAATTCACCATGTTTCTACACTGGCTAAATGGAATGTAAGGTTTCATCTCATTTTCTTTCGTAACTACATATTAGTGTGACATCATCGTCAAGTTGAGACTAACTAAACATCTGTCAACACTACCTTTCTAATACTATGCTTCGGTGCAATGGCTATGATGAGAGATCTGGGCTAGCTACTGTTTTAATCTGAGAAAAAGAAGTTGTGGTCCTCTTGTGGAGCCTTGCTCACTAAACTTCAAAAAGATTGCAGAATATTCAGATTAATTGTTCCTAAATCAAGATAGTCGAGTATCGAGACAGTCATTCATAGTATTTGGAAACTTATCTTAGTTCTTTGACAGTAGACTAAAGTAGTATATCATAATAATCTCTATCACTCTTGTTATCTCTAAGAAAATACTATATATTTCTCTTTGAATTTACTTGCTAGTAGCCTTGAAGCTTTTGTTGCTCTTTGTTCAATCTATTTGCTTCAAAGCACTAAATCCAGCTATCAAGCAGTCTTATCTGAGGAAAGAACATCTGCAACAAAAATTCTCAAAGCAAGCTCCATTTATTTGGGTTGAATGACGTGCATATAGATGTTAAGCGATACTATAACTCTGTATACATTATTTATATGAAACTACAACTCTGCATATATGATTTTGAAATTACAAACCAATTTATAATAATTTTATAATTTGAAGTTTTGAAATCTTGAGGTAATGAAGAATTGACTGAGTAATGGTAGTTTATGAAATTAGCCGCCCATGTTTGAGAAAAATGCAGTTTTGCTGATTTAAGGATCTTTTCTGCTTTAGTCATGGGTAACTGTTTTGAAGAGAAATTATAAAATTCAAATTTTGTAAAATACAGAATTCACAAAATGATTGTTCTTGACCTGGAAGGTATTGGGAAGATTCAAATGTTTTGTAGAGCTAACATTGTAAATGAGTAATCGTATCAATCCGTGAGTTTGATAATTTGTAAACATAACACAATGAAATAATTGATAAACGAAACTCGCAATAGCAGATAACTTAATTTTGAATTTCACTCTATTCAATAAAATTGTTTGGGATACTTAAGCCAGATACTTGTAAGTCACAAAAATTAAACATCCTACGAGAGGAATGGCCTTATTCACAGAATCCATAGGACATGCCAACAAAATAAAAGAAGAATATAGCAAAGAAGACCCTCAGATCAAAGCAAAAGCTTATGAGAATCTGTTTTTGAATGACTTACGACCCTTGCTATCTGAAAATAACTTCATGAGACTCTCATACAAATTCACTTGGTATCTTACCAACTCAGCAATGACTCAGAAAAATAAATTCTCTCGCCTCTAGAAAATAGAGAAAATATTCTCCATCCACTTTTTACGGCAATCTTTTTCACTGATTTTAATCTGATCGCTTGAATGCTACATAAGATACTGATCCATGCTGGTTTTACTACTTCAATTAGGATTAATAAGAGGGTTTATTTTGATATAATTAAAGTTAAAGATTGGAGCATTTCAACGCCAAAAAAAAAAATTATTAAAAAGTTCAGTGTGCTGATTTACAGGTTATCTTCAGCACAGGCAAATTAATACGAAGCCGAACTTTTAAAGCAGAACACTTCTAATAATTTTAATAAATCTGCGCTTCTAATTATTCCGATCAATGGGAAATTGTCAGAACCTTTCTACCTCTCAAGCTGCTAAGCCCACCTCAAAAAGCAGCACCAAATCACAGTAACTCATATAACATGTGGTGTAATCCTAAAAAAATCGTCTTCATCAGGTTAGTTATCAAAGCATCAACATGGTCAAAAGATTCTCATGGACTTTACGATTATGAAAGCAAAGCCGTGACCAAAAAAGAGATAGTGACAGCCGTGGCAGGTATGAGACACCGCTAATATCCCATTCATCCTCTTCTTTTAATTGATAGGCAGGATAATGAGAGCAGGACAGGATGTGCAGTTCATAAAATACCCTGTATTTCATCAATTTCAGCGTTTTTCTCACTCTAATAATCACTAGGGCTCGCATGATACTAATGGCAAAGTGATGACCTCAAATAGCGCCAATGAGAAAAGTCTCATAGAAATTACTCAGAAAGATGGGCGATTCTGGATTGAAGAACATAAGCAAAAAGCAAATGAAGCACACGAAGCTGACGTCAAAGGCGGTGATGATGATATTTGGGTGGTTGCTAATTCGCTTCGCTCAAAGAATTCTATGAAGGTTTTCTCTCAAAACGAAACGTATTTCTTTAATTTTTTTGTGTTTCTTCGGGATATAAGATGCAAGAAGATGACATTATTAAACTAGGAAGAATTAAGTTCCGAGTCAAAGAGTTGAGAAGCAAAG
>ENA-UOTZ01000823-UOTZ01000823.1-compost-metagenome-genome-assembly--contig:-NODE-823-length-24700-cov-8.858100_pt1 | contig 24700 bp, 13 predicted proteins | sample MGYA00238144_ERZ746983 | MGnify/ENA primary metagenome ERZ746983 (study PRJEB28759, sample SAMN06268863) | compost metagenome | isolation source: single cell | place: USA: California, Emeryville, Joint... | reverse complement strand
TCAATCCAAGGATAGGCCATGGTGTTATGGAGATCAATATTACATTGTTGTATGCTGAGAATAATGCTACCCCGACTAACCAGCAATCTCATACTCTGATTCGAGCTGGCGATATGTTGACTATTGTCCAGAAGCCTCTTGGAAGCGGGTCCTTCTCCCATCGCCGATAGACTAACCACAGGACTTGGCTGAGGTAGTTGACTTGGCTGGGCTGCAGAGACAATTGAGCAGTTTAAGAAGGTCACATTCCTTTTGTCATTTGCTCCGAATTTAAGCAGTGATCCTGCCATGGCAGCCCCCAACACAATCGTCGAATTTCGGAAGAAAATATCAGCGGTAGGATTTTGGAGTGAAAATCCAACAGGAACAGATTGATTCGCTCCTGTGAGATTTAAAGTACTGTCTGTGAATGAGATAGTGAGATCACTAGCGTAAGTAGAGAATAGTTGAGCCCCCCAATAAATTTGAGAGAAGGCACAGTTGCCGGTTGTAATGCTGACTGTGGTGAGGCCCATAATACTAAATAGTGGCATCTGTCCGATGGTAATATTCATGTATTTCGAATTTAGCATCCAAACCTCAGCACTTTGTGTGCCCCCCGAGGAAATGGCAATCAAACCATCTCGAGGAATGGAGGTATGTGGAAAGTATATATTACTGAACGAGCTCTGTTCAATTCTTGTAAGAGCTGCTTCAATGTCCAGCAGACTGCAAAAATCATGTCTGCTTGCTGAAAATCCAGAGAACGTAGTGTTCATAATAGAGACTGAGAATCCCGAGACTTGCATTAAGGCAAGGCCGCCAATTTCGCACCCCGAATTCTCCACTGAACAATTCATTATCGTAAATGATGACTGTGGTCGATCGAGGTGAGCTCGAATTAAGAAACTTCTCGTTGAAGCACTTGAGGTCTTATTTCTTATCTTCGTGTTGTGAAAAATATTTGCTTCAAGAAGAAGGTCCGCTGACAAGTCACCCTTCTTCGAGAGAGTCCATTCAGAGATATCCAGCAGTGCTGTCGAGTTGTCAATTGAGAGGCTGCAATTTCTGAAAATATTATTTTTTATGTCAATAGGACCAGTAACTTTGAGACCTATAAGATTCGAAGAAGCAAGGCCCACTTCTGTAAAAGTATTATTCTGAATTGAGATTCTTAAGGAAGAAGCTGACTCTCGGTCAGTTTTTGTTATTTCGAAAACACCATTCATATTGGTGAGAAGCTGAAAATCGTTGCCTTCAATGATAGCTTTGTTGACCAACGAAAACTGCAGCAAAGGAAGCTTCTCCTGAATCGAAGAGATAGAAAGATCGTTCAGCTTGTTGCTTTTAAACACGACCACGTTGGAATTATCACTTTGCTCTGAATTCAAGAGACTCCCTGTCAGATCGTATTCCTCCAGTTTAATAAGGTTAGCATTCTCAATCTTTACTGATTGGAATTTGTTTTTGTAGAACAGGCTGCAAAAGCCCACATCTTCGGAGTTTGCCTTTAAAATATCATCCACTGAGCTAACCTCCTGTCCTATCAGCTGATTTTTGAAACTGTCGGTTTCATTGGTCATGTTCCAAAGCGCGTAATTTTTCTCATCTGGGAAAAAATCTGTAAAAAGCCCCAGCGTCCTATTGCCCAAAAGGGAGATATTAGTGAATGAGTTGTTCACAACATATACGTATGGATGACTTGAGGAAATGAGTGTTGAGAGAGCAGTTACATTCTGAAATTGCGAATTTTGAATTGAAAATGCACGATAGATCATGAGATTCTGTTCCAAAGAAGCGTTTCCTGATGAGTTAATGGAGAGCTGGCTTCCATTATAGTTAAGAGTGGTTCCTTCTATCGCGATAAATTTTGCATTCTCTCGAAAATCGGTCTGGTTGAGAGTCAAATTATCCATGATCAGGCTCGATGTCGGAGTAACAGAGATCAGAGTTTGATTATTGAACTTGGAAGAGGTAAAGCTTGCGTTCGAGATTACCCCTTTAACAAATCGAAAAACGATAAGTGAGGACCTTGAACCAGAGAGATTTAAGGACTTGAATGTAATATTGGACAGTTGAGCAATAACACCCTCTCCATATGTGAGATAAGGAATTGGTTTTGTCATCAGTGTGTGTTGAAGTAGAAAAATGTTGGTTGCAGAAAGGGACAAATTTTGCAGAACGAAATTCTCGAGTGTCATCATGCTCACAGTGCGTTCTCCAAACCACTTGAATAGTGCATCTTCGTCATCATGATGCATATCCGCGCTCAAAATCACTCCAGAGACCATAGAGAGGTCTGAAATCAAAACGTTTCTGATGTTCAAATTATGGAATGCTCCATGAACATCGACTACTATCGCATTTTGTAGTATATTGCTGCCTGATATCAATAAACCATCCATTGTGATGTTGTTCCTCATGTCAACTGGAGAATTGAAAAAAAATATAGAGTATGGAGCCTCAGCAATTAATCCCATGTTTGTCTCAAGGATCGAAATGTTACTCAAGGTCACAGTCTCTGCTCCGCGGATGGCAAAGATTTCTGAATCTTTTGCAAGAAGAAGTGCATTGCTCATAAACTTCACGTTAGTAAGCGAAACTGTTGAACTTTTTCTCATAATGAAGAGGCTCCCGGACAAATTTGCATTTAGAGATATCGAAAGCCCTGTAATTGATATTCTTGTGACTTGCATGGTGAAGATAGTGGGGTTGCAGATAAAAACCTCTGTGAGTGAATTAGTTTTTGATCGAACAGAAATGTTTGTGGCTTCTAAACCGTCTAGCAATTTAGCAAAAAGAAAGGAGCTGTCAAATTTAGGAACCGGATCTGGTTTGGATTGAAGAGCGTACTCAATGTAAAGATTTGAGAGTTGGAGTGTTACGTTCACATTGGGCTCTTTGTTTCCTCTTGTGACATTAATGAATCTAAAGGATTGTAGAGAGTATACACTGAAATTGTTGATTGTAGTTGTAGTCACCTCAGTCACATCAATCCTTGGATATCCACCAGAATTTTGTTGAGTTTCAGTGGCATTAACATTGGTAATGCTGACTTCTGAACCACTTGAAATAACCAAGTTGCTGAAATTTGTCAACTTTGCATCAAAACTAAACTGTATGTCTTGAAACTCAAGCGAATTGAAGTTAGTGAAGGTCATGCAAGCCTGGTGGAAATGAAAAATGACCGGAACTTTTTCCATGGTGATGGCTCTTCGAAAAGATAATGAGTAGTTGGAAAGAGTGCCATCAAAAGAGACCGTATTTGTGACATTGTAGTCGCCTGGGTAGGCATTAACAATAAATACTTTGCATGTTTGATTGGTTGCAACAAGTGAGGCGAGATCATCCGTTAATTGATCCAGAGATCGATAGATTTGGTTTCCATTTCCGTCGATTGCGGGAGAATCCCCCACTAATGATGCGTTGAGGATAAACGTTTGACATGGCTCCAGGGCCAAGCCTCTGATAAGCAGGATAAGACAGGAGATGAAAATGAAACTTCTTCGTTTCATGTTTTTGTGCTAATCAAATCTTGAGGTATTTTGCATTTGCTTTTATTGTAAATAATTGCAAATCTGAATTAAAATCTATTCTCAAAGAAAATACATTTTAAGCCAGGTAGAGAAAAGAGAGAACGCTTTTGCTCACAGAGCATAGGATTGGAGGTGAAAATATCGTGTAATCAATCGATGGAGGAATAGCGCTGATGCTCAAGTAGATAAGTGGAAACTTGTTATTGAGGGAGTAAAAATGTGTTCCTTGCTTTCTCAAATGTTATGTATCGAATTATTGAGTTTCTAATTCAAGTTTTAATTGAACAGAATTATTCCGAACTTGAGTACGAGGGTCTATTCTCATCATCATGAGGTAAATAATGAAGATCCTTCAATACGGCAAGCCAAATGCCCGAACAACACTCCCTTTATAACCAAACCTTTTAGCATTGCCAATAATTTCTTAACTGAAATACAATTCATAAGATAGATGCCGTAACCCATTCTTTGAGAAGAGGAGGCAGCAAAGATACGCAAAACGAAGACCATAGTAGCTTAATTTCGAAAATAACCGAGTACAAACTCCAAATCAACAATGATAAACTTCTGTAAAAAGAGCCAACGCTGTTTATCGAGACTCAAGCATAAAAAGTTACCAAACAAGAAATGAATTCTTAGATAGCGAAGCTGCTGCCAAAATTTTACTTTTGAGAGGAGCAGCCGGCTCAGACAAACCATTTTGTTTTGAAGATATTTACAAAAACTTATCTTCTTTGATTGGGATAACAGAGGACTTGGAAACGAGGATGGCTTCCTCTCATCCTCAATTCCTGGACATTATAGTATCCAAAAACAGCAGCAATTTAGGAAACGCTTTCATTTGATCTGAATTTGATGAGAACAGATATTGAATTCCCAAAAGACTTCCGTGGACTTGAGGGAAACTATTTAGTTTTCATCTCTGATAGGTAAGATGGGATACGAAGATGCAATCTTTTTCAATTAGAGGATGATAATATCCATACAATTTGTATGCCTTGAAGAACCTGGTAATCGCATGGGACTTTCATGCAAAAATCATTGTGACTTCCTCTAGAAGAAAAAAAAATTTATATATATACATTTAATCAATGTTTTCATTCAAGTATCCTTCCATTCTAATAAACTTAGATTTTGGGGCTTTTCGTTACTTCGAGTTGGGTTTGAAACTTATTATTCAGTTAGTATCTTTCATATTTTTGGTTGACTAATCTCATTGCCAGTGAACTTTAGTTGTTGGAGGTTAGTCTATGAGTCATTCTTCATCACTCCTTCGTATAAAGCATCGTGTTAGCATGCAATTTCAGTATTTGAAAACCTTTCCAAAATTTATTTTGAGCTAGATACCAACTTCATAGTCTGCAATATAATTAGATTCATGGTTGAGTTTTCTTAAGTTGTATTCTTGCTTAATTTCTTTGTACCTGTATCTCAGATGTTCATTCTGCGAGCGGTGAAACCTTAAAATTCATCAACAACTTGCTCTTGTTTGATACTTTAATATCTTCTCATCCGATGGTATAAAGTTCCAACTTCAAAATTTCCAAGCTTATCCAAGCTTGATTTCGAGTTAGTTAATTATTTTTGCAGGGGTCATTTTTTTGCGATTTGTCCTTGTTCACGCTGGTAAATCTTTTATAGTACGCATCTGATTTCAAAATGATAGATTTTTATAAATATTGAAACAGGACTCGATCATTATTATTCAGTAAATTTTTTATGCTTTCTCTTACTTATTAAAAAACTCATTTATCCATCAGCGAGAGCCACTTCTTCGGAATCTGAGGTCTGAAAACTGCTCTTCTTTTGAGCCAACCGTCTTCTATAAGAGCCTCATACCAATCCTTTCCTTCTTGAAACGAGAGAGAGAAAGATGGATGTTTTTTTGATTATGGATGCAGGTTCGATGTCTCACTTTAATGAAGCCCTATGGAGTTATTAGAGAGAGTTACAAAAAGAGAATCTGAGGCATTTTTAGACAGAAATTGGCCTCAGGGTTTGCCACAGTTTTGATGAGTTGTAGAAAAGAATATTTGAGTTTCGGACTTGTAATTTTGTGGAAGCAGACTCAAATTCTCGACCTTTGAGCATTTTCAATGATATATATATATAACCTTCTTACTGATTTTTAATTTACTGAGCAAGTATCCTCAAATAGAGGGTGCATACAATAGCATTGGAGATCTCACTATCCCCTGCAAGCCTCCAAGGATCTGAATATGTGTAGAATTATTTTTCAAAAACGTTTCCTTACTAAAATGAATGCGTGACTAAAAAGAATGAGTAAAATTACATCCATAGGTGATATCTCTCTCAGGAGATTTTTCCGCTTGACGAAGGAGAGGCGAGATTTTATATGATGAATTGGAAGCCTAATTATTTGTTTATCTGTGGTAATGGGGAAATGGAGAATGATGGATCTAGATTTGGTGTTTTGTTTGTTGGGAAAATTATAATGAATTACTCTGAAAGATACGAATTATTCATGGAGCAACAAGAGATCTCATATTAATATTAACTAACGTATGAATTTCTAGTATTTCAGTGTTGGCTACAAAGCAGTCTCCACCCTGCGGATACCTTCATTCAATTCGATTTCTCTTGATTCTGACCTGCTGATGCAGTTAGTATAGCTTCGAGGATGTGAAATCTCATCTGTGGAAGCCTGCATGAAATTCGGAATATCTCCGAACAAGATTTTCTCACCTACTCTCACTGGCTTCTCAATTCCAGGGAACATTTTCAAGACATATTTTTTGTTGAACTCTAACACCTTGACATAAGCCTCCGTAATGAGGAAGGAGAGTATATAACCTATCCCAGCAACATTCATCACCACGATAAACGTTTTAGATAGGATTTGTATCGCTAAGTGACTATCTTGCATGTAATGCCTGAAGAATATCGTCGTTAAATACGCGTACAGAGAAAGCCGCACTCCTTTGACCACTGATTGGTCTGCATAAGGGTTGCAGTAGGATTCTAGCCATTTGTATAGATAAATGATGATGATCATTGACAATGGGCGAGTTTTACTATCTGAGTCTGCTAGGTTATTGCATAGCAAGAGTCCAAATTTCAACATCATTACTGCGGCAGACCAATAGTAACTATTTTCCTTGTATGGGTTCATTAGTTGCCCGAAAATCTCTCTGACATTTTGAGGGCTCCTTTTGACCCAATAGGTGATTGAGAAGAGGAATATTACTGGGAAAACTAGTCCCCATAGCACTAAGGCTGGAATAGCAATATAGTTCCTATACTTTAGGTATTCCGGAGAGTCGCAAGACGTATTCGGGTCATGGAGTACGTAGCTATCTCCATCTTCGATACCAAAATCGCTACAAAACAAGAATTTGAGGAGAGTGTCACAAACGGCGGGATATGAAAGCATAAAATAAGTTACCCAAAATTGCAAGAATCGTCTCAGGCGTTTCCATGTGATTTTGAATCGATAGAAAAAAATTAGATAAATGAGACAAATCAGCACCCATTCGATGACAGGAGTCACAAGGACTTTGATCAGTATCACACATCGAGGACATTTTTCAGAATCATTTTTAGAATATTCGCTGAGAGGCAGCAGACAGATGTCCGGGTACCAAATTCCTGATGAGGTCACAGTGTTACCTCCAAATATCGAAATTATGTCAGCAAGGATACCTTTGAAGGAGAGTACGATACTCATCACTTGGAAGTATGTAACCAAGAGATCTACATAGAGTGCCTGTTTTAATGTTAATCTAATCTCTGCTTCTGCATTCTCATCACTGATAATCATTTGATTTTGTCTTTTCTGGGAGTTTAGTACATAGATTGAGTACGCAAATGAAAAGAGCATGATCAACGCTTTTCCGGAAATAAGCCAGAACATACTTGAAGGGCATTGACTACAGCCTTGTGAATTAACATCTGCGGCGTAATTATTAGCGTAGTCACACTTTAAACAAAAGGATCCCTGATATCCCTTAGATGAGGAACCTTTAATGGCATCCAATACGGCAGACCTAGTGCCCAAACAGTCCTGACTTTATAATAAAACCTCTCAGCATCGTTAAAATTTCTCAACGGAAATGCAATCCAGAAGATAGATTCCGCCCCTCCTTGATAAGCGGTGGCAAAGAAGCCCACAAAGCAATGTCTATTGCACCTTAGTTTCAAAAATAACCGAGTATAAGCTCCAGATCAACCACGATAAACTCCTAGAAAAGAAGTTAAGGCTGCTTTTCGAGATCAAGCACAGAAAGTTGTTCAAAATAGTGAGCTGGTTGAACTCGCTCAGCAAATAAGAAACGAATCATTACGTCATGAAGTTGCTGCCAAGATTTTACTTTTGAGAGAAAAAGATAGCTTAGACATATCGTTTTTTTTAATTCCAAGGAGCCACCCTCATTGATAGGGACAGCAAAGAATCTGCAAAAGAGGAATGACTTCTGATCATCCTGGATCTCTCGACAGTAATGTATCCAAAACTGCAGCAGTTAAGGAAGCACTTTTCACGTGATTTGACAGTGACCGAAAAAAGAGACTGAAATACCACAAGACGAAGAGAACTATGTAATTTCATTTCTGACAGGCACGATGAGATACAGAGATACGATCTATTTCAATCAGCATAAGATGATTATATCCATTAAATGTAATCTCATAGAGTCCTTCAAAAATCAGAAAATCTGCAGGAATATTTGTGAGAGATTCCAGAAAGCTTATAGTTTGGATTGATTTGCAGTGAGAACACGAGGTTAATGGGTCCCGATTTGTAGAAGAGATATGATAACACCGTTCTAATACTGCTAACATAATAATAAAAAAAAAATTCAGCTCAACTCGCCGGAGCTGCTTTTTCTATCATCAGAAGAAAAGAGAGCTTTGATTCAATATTTTTGATAAATATGCTGAATATTATTATCGCAACGATGTTTTTCTATCAAATAATCTAGACTGTCTAATCTCGTCAAATTAAACGAATGCCTTAGATCATGTCGCCCTCTAATTTAATACACTTCGAACTTGAGGCTCTTGATTACTTCGAGTTCGGTTTGAAATATATTCTGTGAGAATTTTTCATATTCTTGAGATAGTTCTGACTAATCTCATTACCAATCAACTTGAGTTGTTGAAGGTTAGTCCTTGGATCATACTTTAGCAAGCCTTCATATCCTTCATCAGTGATCATATTATAATCCAATTTCAGTATTTGAAGACTTTTCAAAGATTTATTGTGAGCTAGACACTTAGCTCCATAGTCTGCAATATAATTAGATCTAAGGTTGAATTTTCGAAGATTGATCCACGTTGTATTTTTGCTCAATTTTTTTTGCCCCTGTATCTCGGAGTTCACACGAGGCAATTTTTAAGATATCTTCGCGTCCAATGGTATGAAGTTCCTTCTAACTTAGATTTTTTTAAAAGTTCATCCAAGCTTGATTTTGCGTTAACCAATTAGAGGGTTGTTTTGGTGGGATTTTGTATTTTACCTGGTCCATTATCAATACTTCACGCTACACTTCCTACTGGGCGAATCTAATGTAGAAGCACAACAACTTAACTCTTCCAGTTCGAAAACAGAATCAAAATTACCTGTCCTCAATCTCAAATTTTTTTGTGTGTAACGATTTTCATCTTAAATGAACTTGATTTATATTCATGAGTGTTAAAACAGGAAGAGACTAATTTATGTACCAGAATTCACTGAAAATATGAGACTCAGAAAAAATGAGTCCAAAAAAATCTAATAGGTTTTTCGATAGACGATTCCATATTTTCGAAACATTTTAAAATTTGATATGAAAAGGTCTATCATACCTTTTCTCATGACGAAAAGGGAATTAAGTTATTAGATGCTCACTCTTCCCATGGGGTGAACCTGAAAAAAAAGTGGAGTGGGAAAATAAATGAAGAGCTTTTTTTCGTCAAGCAAGTCAAGTTTGGTCAGATTGACGGCTTTCATTTCATTTGGTCAATTTCATCAGAGAAGTATCATCAAATTCCATGTAAAATTCGCTAAATTTCGTCTAAAACGCTCTCTGTATCGCAAAAAAGCTTCTCTACACCACAGAGTGGCCGCAAGGAACGATATTATTATGACTTAGTCTGTTACGCTGCAACAAAAGAATAGTTTTTTACATTGCCGTCACGTCTTGAAAAGTCAGTGATGTAATTGTATTACAGCTACAGTGTGAAAACAGTTAGTTTCTTGATTCAATAATATCTGACTAATAACACTTGAGAGTTGCACAAAAAATTATCTTAAATAAATTTTACAAGAATAAAACAAACATGGTGGAAACAAGAGCTGAATGTGGAAGATATGTCATTCTCAAGACAATAGGCGAAGAAGAAGAAATCCTTGAAAAGTAACTAATCTGTTGCTGTCTTTTCATTGTTATTGATACTTTCTTCCTAGAGATCTTTTAAAAGTGAAGTGCGCTGTGGAGAATGGTACTAATAGACGGGTTGCGCTCAAAATTTTGAAATCGGAGAAGAGCTGGCTTCTCAGTCACGTGAAAAATGAAAGTTCGATACTCAAGGAGCTCGACCATCCCAATGTCATCAAGTTCGAATTCCTTCCAGCAACTCTATATAAAAAGAAGTCCGGAGAAGAGATAACCAGAGATATTATCGTAACGGAGCTAACGAAATGTGACTTATTTAATGTCATTATTGCAAGTGCAATAACACGAAGAAAAGGGCTCTCTGAGAAAATTACCAGAGCTTTCTTCAGGCAACTGGTAGAAGCAGTTGAATATTGCCATGGCAAAGGCGTTGTTCATCGAGATATAAAGCCCGAAAATATTCTGTTAGATGCAGAATATAATGTGAAGCTTGCAAATTTTCGATGCGCAACAATATTAGACTCAAAAAAGCATTTCACAACAGTAGGAACTTGGATGTAAGACTTAAACCTGACGAAATATAACTTGGTATAAAATAGGTATTGGGCTCCAGAAATGTTTTTAAGGAAACCTTTTGAGTTTGTCCCCACAGACATCTTTTCTCTTGGAATTTTACTGTTCAGGATGAGAATTGGTGCTTTTCCTTTTGAAGAAGCAACACTTAAGAATCCTGATTATGTGTTGTACAACAAAAGACCCGACATTTACTGGGAACAAATCTCAAAAAACAAAATCTGCGAAGAGGGTCTTCTCACTGAAGAATTTAAGGTCCTTCTAGAAGGGATGTTTAGCTGCGACCCTAAGCAAAGATACACAATTGCTGATATAAAAAAATCAAAATGGTATCAAGGTGAGATAGCTGACAAAACGGTTATTGAAGAAGAGTTCGAGCTCTTAAGAGAGACATTGGCGGATATCTCCCAACAAGAAAAGAAAGAGCGCGAAAGAATGAGAAGACTAGCTACCGCTGAAATTGCTGGAATGCATTTAGGCGAATATAGATAGGAGAGTATGTCGTAGAATGCATGAAAAATAGGGTATGTGATGTCTTTCCTTTGCTATGAAAGTTGATGTCAATAAGGGTGATCACTATCTCTTCAGTAAGTTCGTTCATGGAATTTTTTCCCAAAACTTATGAATCTCGCTCTATAAGTCACACGCATATATATTCTCTTCTTAAAGATGATTTGGAGCAATTATTCTTTTCAAATTTTCAAATATTTGTGTTAGTATGAAAAAACAACAAAGAACCTATGAATAGATACAAACTCATTTAATCATTCATTAAATATTTTTATGATTAATTGGCAATTAAATATCATATCAGTGTAAATAAAGTCTCTTTACAATGTCATTACAGTGACATTCCAGTGTAATTACAATGACAATACAGGGTCATCGTTACAGTAAAAAAAAATTTACTTTGTAATTACGAACACTGATAATTTTTTACTCATGTAATCGAGTCCAGCACTAAAACTGTGTTTGAGTTAATATTTGCTTACCTCTTTCCAAGTAAATCCGTTGAGACATAATTTGTTCTCCTTGATGTATAAAATTGTGTAGTACCTTTTGAGATTGAAGGAATGAAGACGAAAACTAGTATTTCCGTCGTTAAAATCAAACAAAGATTCATCAACATATTTTGTTGTGACCAAGCCCGAGGATGTTGTATCAGATTGACCTAGTGGGAAAATAGTTCGTTATCGAATAGCAGGTAGCATCATGCAACCCAAATTCTAAATCAGAAAGACTATAACGAGAGTTTCTCAAATCGAAAAATTGGATAACTATGATATATAGGGGATCTTTTCCTCATGTTGAGCCTGCTTTCAGGACTGTTTAGGGTGCTATTCAATTTTCTTAGGTACGTATAAAATCGAGCAAAAGTTAAATTCGCCAATGCAAGCAATTGCAGCCAAAATATTATTTATAGGCTAGTTATCCGAAGATAAGTCTACTATCAAATAAGTAAATGAAATATTTATGCACTAATTCATCGCCGTCTACTTAAACGTTTGGAACCACTTTAGATATGGAAGCATTTGCCCGGTTGCCATTCCGAGAAACAAGAACGTGATCGACAATATTTCTCTCAGGACGAATCAATAAAGGCCTCGGAGACATATCCTGAGGCTTGTACGCGTCCTCTCGTTTCAGTAGATTATTAGCTGCTTGTTCCAATACGTTCGAATCCGGAAGAACACTCAGATCAATCACACTTCTTTCTATCGAACTTCTTTTTATCAAAGTTCTATCAAATGTGAGTGCAGTTTTTATGTTTCCTCTTCTGGAGGTTCTTGTAAGGTGATTCAACGTCGAAGTGAGCTGAGGTCGTGGCTGAAGGTCCTCCTGCTTGTTGAGTAAAAAATCGAGGTCTTCTTCACTAAAATAGTGCTGGTTAAATCGCTTTTTTGCCTCGTATTCAGCTTTGTGATTTTATCCAGCGCTCAATCAAGGATCTGTTTATCAATCACTGACGATTTCACATTATAAATCTTCATAAGTTCTTGATTGAACTGCTTCATTCGTCTTATCATTGGGTCATCGCTGTTATCTCCACATAATAGAATTGTCCTTAATCGCTTTCCCTTCTTCTTGAAAAATTGTTGTATTTTGACAGGATGAATGTCTTTGAGAAGACTTGTTATTAAAGCAACTCTTCTTGTCGGGCTACTGTCTTGTCTTCTCAGTCGGGGACCTGGCGACGATTCTCTCTTCGTACTTATCGGAGCTAAGCCGGCTGGAATGTTTGCTAACGGCCTTGATCTTGAGACCCCACCTGCTGTATGGGAGCCCAGGATTCCATTATTCGAGGCTGGATTTGGTTCTTCCTTTGCGATGAAATCTGGAAAGCTTGACCCCTTTTGTTTTACTGAAGAACCAGCACCTGAATCTCTGTGTTGAGGAGAAATAGTTGACCACTTGCGAGTTGGAGTAGGTAGGCCTGAATCTTCTTTAATTCGAGGAGAAAACTCTCATATTTTGAGACTTGAAATAGCATCTGATCCTCTGTGATTTAGGATAGCAGTACCTTTCCCCTTTGGAGCAGAAGAGCCTGATCCTCGATTGAGGAAAGAGAAAGAGCGTGCGAGAGTAAAGGAGCTGAATTTGCGTTTTACCGATTGGAGAAAACCCTTTTTAATTTTCTTCATGTGATCAACAAGCATGAGAGCTGGGATTCTTGATGCGGATTGCGGCAATAAAGAATCCATTTCTTGGTCATGGTCCAATATTCTCTGTATTTCTATACAAGTAGCCCTATGTAACTTCATTTTCTCCAAAATCGAATGGTAACACAACTGCAATAACTTCCTTTCCGTATGCACAACGGATATAGATCCAGCGCATTGGGTTCCCCTCAGTGCCGTCATTTTCCCTTGTAACTTCGCGTCAGCTTCTGTTCTTATACCCACGAAGCTGTATAGGCCTCTTTTCTTACGAATAAACTGCCAAAGAAGCTGGAAGCCCCAAATCGCACTACTGATACCGAATGCTACTAACCATGCGTACCAGAGCCCCACAACATCTTGTATCCGGAGATATCCCACCCCAAACTCTGGTTTACTCTCACAACGCTGGGCTGGATTGGATGCAAGTGCTCGTCTACAAATTCTTGCTGCGTTTTGTTGCTGAAAGTAATGACCAAGCCATGATTAATCAGCTCTTCATCAGCGGCGTCCACGCTAGAAGGCGTGATTAAGCCAAGGTCGAACTTGTTGAAATTCTTGAGAGCCGTATAGAAATTACAATGAGTATACGCAATAAGCTCAACCATCGGATCGTCGTAGACAACATAAGTGAGCTGATTCGCGACAATATAGTCGACGAAATCTGATGTATAATAAATGATGTTCCATGGAAGTTCCCCATATAATGCATTCAAAGATTGAATGGCAGCTATGTTTATATCTAACGAATACAGACGGCGCCCTGCAAGTGAATATACGTCTGTAATTCCTCCGAAACTGTTGTCTTCATTAAGGAGATTGGTTGTAAACGCAACATACAGCGTCATTGTTACCATCAGCAAGATTTTCAATGAGAGGCCAATCAGCCTAGATGCATTCGTCAAAAAAACGATATCGTCTACTTTGAAAATGGTGCCCAGTCCATTGAACATGTAGTTGATGACTGAAAACGGCTGAGATTCAAAAAAATACATAATAATTCCGACTAATAAAGGAAGACAGATCACCCGCACTAGATTTTCTACTGAAAACGTCCTCAGGTAAAAAGTCGCTTCTGGCTGATAGTAGTAGAGTACTGAGATACCAGTCGTGAATGTAGGCTGAGAAAATCTGAATCCTTGGTCCATTCGGTAAACAGATATTGTGATTCCTCCGATAGCTCCAAGAAGTCCAGGGCGTACTGGATCTTCTTCCAATGCCACAAAAATATCTTCATAATATGTGCAATTAAAGTAGTAATCTTGACCTTCTGTCCAGCCGATGCTAGCCAAAGCTTGTCGCAGGATGTTGACTTCGATTCCTTTGAAGTGTGCAGGATTAGTCGGGTCGTCCAAGGAACAGTCGTCGATAGGATCATAAGGACTTACAAGGATTTCTCGTTTTATCGAGAGAGACAAATCGAGCAATTCAAGCAGAATGAGAGAGAAGAAAAATCTTCTAAGCATTAGAAGTCGTTGCTTTTTGAGCGTTTGAAATTTTATTTTTACTTATATTCAATAATTCGAAGTTGTATAGATGAGAATTCATTCTAATAATCCCAAATGTTCTTTGTTCAATTTCTATTAAATAAGTTAATTTTATTCATCTTTTTTCAGAAAAATAAAAAAGAATCAATGAACCTGAATCAATTTCCTTTCATTTCGGTTATAATAAAGCAGAATTTAAAAATTTAAGTTCTTTGATTGTTTGATCGTGTGATACTTTTTTTGCTTTCCTATCAACAGGATAGCTGAAAACCGCTAGTCACTAGTTTTAATGCCAGTCGGAGCCACCGTGGACTGACCAAATAATCGGGCTAAGAGAAATCTGTACAGTTTAAACCTTCTAACAACATTTTTTTTTTCATTCGAATTGGACTTTCTTCTTCTTTGTGTTTCAACAGGTTGTTGACTGGGGAGCGCTATACTTTGCTTCCCAAAATCAATATTATTAGCTTGCCGACCTTAGAGTTTAAAGCTGAAAACATAATGAATAAGCTATGAAAACGATGTGTAACGACTTTTACTTATTTTGGTTCTGGTGTCACGAGGATCGTCTTAAAGACCTTAGAAGACTCTGATAATATTTGAAAGTCGTTCTAATTTACCGATTTTGTTGGTCATAACTTCCAATTTAGAATTTCCACATAATTTTCATCGTAGCTATCACTTTTTTTCGACTGGAACACTATCACTACTCAGTGTCCTTCTCTACAATGATTTTCCCTAAGACCCGCGCTTTTAACATTTTCTTTCACAGCTTATTTGAATGGCAATGCATCTTCTCTCATTAATAAATTGATCCGTTTGTCTGTAGGTTTAAAAGAATTTTTAGGTTGGTTAAATAAATTTTAGAAAGCACTTTTAATTTTTCGGGAAAAAATTTATTTATTTGAATAGAAGAATCACATAGACTCTAATGAAGGCTCAAAGTCTTTTGGCACTTTTTATTTATTTTTTATTTTTTTTGGAAATGGATTGACAGTTAGAATTTCAAAAATCGTGTCTTTCTAATTGTCCCAGCTATTCAGAAATTCCTGCTTTCTCTCCGAATTTGACTCAATGCTGACGTTTATTTTGACCTGGAAGTTGGTTCTGCTTCTTTCATATAAAGTCAAAGTTCTGATTTCTGAAGTCACCATCCTTGAGCCGCTTTTTCGATTCTTGTTTCGCTCATGGTATCTTCGCCTTGACTGAATTAAGGTTCTGTTTATCTATACACAGAAGATTTCGTTCTAGAAATATTCATGCTTTCTTGATTAATTGAAGTATTTCAACTCTTTCGTTGGTTGAATATCGTTGTTTGTTGGTTTTTTTATACGAACTAAGAAGTTATGTGTACAGAGACTCTTGACTGTAGAAAAGAACTACAAGATTCCGATCTCCCAGTTCCATTCATTAATTTGGGAGATTTTTCTGAAAATCCAACTTCAGGAGGCTCTTGCTGACATTCAGAGTCAAAAATCCCATAGGACGCAGGAAGCAAGCCAAGCGAATAACCTAACTGCAATGATATCACTATCGAAGGATTAACCACGAAGATGCTATAAGAGTTTAGCGGAAACTCTTGTCGAATTGAAAGAAATCAAGACTGAAACATTCAAATTTCTCACAGAAGTGAAGGGCATAAGGACATCGACTTCAATCTTACACAAAGAAGCTCAGGAGACAGTGGACCATTGCAGACTATGAAGCTGGTATCTAGCTCATAATGGATTTTGGGAAGGTCTTCAAATAATGAAATTGCATGATAATATGATGAACGAAACGAAGGATCGATGAAGAATGACTCATAGACTAGAACTTCAACAGCTAAAGTTGACTGGCAATGAGATTAGTCAGCAAAAAATACCAAAAACACCATATGAATAAGTTTCAAATCGGACTCGAAGTAACGAAAAGCACAATGATTTTTGCATGAAAATCCTATGTGATTACCAGTTTCTTCAAGACCTACAAATTGTATGGATATTATCATCCTCTAATTGAAAACGATGCATCTTCGTTTCCTAACTTACCCATCAGAGATGAAAACTAAATAGTTTCCCTCAAGTTCACAAGGGACTTTTAATAATTCAATCTATGTCCTCTTTAAATTCAGATCAAATGAAAGTGTTTCCTCGTCTGCCGCAGGTTTTGGATGCTATAATGTTGAGAGATCGAGTATGATCGGAAGTCGTACCTCGTTTCCAGGTTTTCTGTTGCCCCAAACAAAGAAGATAAATTTTTGTAAATATCTGCAAAACAAAATGGTTTGTCTAAGCCGACTTCTCCTCTCAACAGTATAATTTTGGCAGTAACTTAGCTATTTAAGAATTCATTCCCATTTGGTAAGCAAATTCACGATTTGAGCAACTTTTTATGCTCGAGTCTCGATAAACAGCGTTAACTCCTTTTCCAGAAGTTTATCGTTGTTGATTTGGAGTTTGTACTCGGTTATTTTTGAAATTAAGCTATTATGTTTGCGTTTCTTCGCTACTTCCTCTTCTCAAGGATTGGGTTGTGACATTCATCTTATGGATTGTATTTCCATTAAGAAATTTTTGGCAATCCTAATAGGTTTTGTTATAAAGGCAGTGTTGTTCGGGCACTTGGCTTCCCGTATAGAAATCGATTGAAGGATCTTCATTATTCATCTCATGATAATGAGAATAGACCCTCGTACTTTAATTCTGTTCAATTAAACCTTGAGTCAGAAACTCAATAATTCGATATATAAAGTTTGATAAAGCAAGGAACATGTTGCTGCTCTCTTAAGAACAGGTTTCAATTTTGTCTGCTTTCGATGGATTACACGATTTTTTTCCGCTCCAATTCTATACTCGGTGAGCAAAAGCATTCTCTTCTCTCTACATTGCTTCAAAGATATTAATCACAGACTATGCTTTTGCATTAATATTTGCAATTTTTGACAATAAAAGTAATTACTGAATAACTCAAGATTTAATTAGCACAAAAAGCATGAAACGAAGTTTCAGTTTAATCTCCTGCCTTATCCTGCTTATCAGAGGCTTGGCCCTGGAGCCATGTCAAACGTTTATCCTCAACGCATCATTAGTGGGGGATTCTCCCGCAATCGACGGAAATGGAAACCAAATCTATCGATCTCTGGATCAATTAACGAATGAACTCGCCTCACCTGTTGCAACCAATCAAGCATGTAGGGTATTTAGTGTCATTGTCCACCCAGGCAACTACAATGTCACAAACACGGTCTCTTTTAATGGCACTATTTCCAACTACTCATTATCTTTTCGAAGAGCCATCACCATGGAAAAGGATCCCGTCATTTTTCATTTCCATCAGGCTTCCATGGCCTTCAATAACTTCAATTCGCTTGATTTTCAAGACATACAGTTTAGTTTTGATGCAAAGTTGACAAATTTCAGCAACTTAGTTATTTCAAAGGGTACAGAATTCAACATTACCAATGTTGTTACCAAAGAAACTCAACAAAATTCTGGCGGATATCCAAGGATTGATGTGACCCGGGTGGCTAAAACTACAATCAGCAATTTCAGTGTATCCTCTCTACAATCCTTTAGATTCATTTCTGTGAAAGGGCAGCAAAACAACTCCCTCAAACTCTCAAATATTTCAATTGAGTACGCTTTTCAATCCAAACCTAAACCGATCCTTTCATTTGACAGCTATTTTCTTTTTGCTAGTTTGTTAGAAAACTTATCGGCCACGAACATTTCTGTTCGTTCAATACAATCCGAAACTAATTCGTCCCGAGAAGTTGTTATATACAACCCTGCTATTTTCGCCGAGCAAGTCTCAAACATTTCAATTACAGGGCTTTCGATATCTCTCAATGCCAATTTGTCCTCAAATCTCTTCGCTATGAGAAAAGGTTCAACAGTTTTGCTTACTGATGTGAATCTTACAAGCAATACACTTCATCTTGCAAATTATACAGCAATCTTTGCGATAAACACAACAAATAGCGTGACCTTGAGTAACATTTCGATAAATGAGACAAACATGGCGTTACTTGATATCGCTCCTTGCTCTATCTTTCAGATTAATTCTCCAGATCAAATGGGAAACAATATCACAATCGATGGTTTAGTGATAGCAGGCTCCAATGTACTCCAAGATACGAAAGTGCTTAATATTACAGGAGAATTCCGAAATATAAACATCAGCAACGTTTCGATTTCAGACCTCTCTATGACCTCTGGAGTAATTTTGAGTGCGGATATGCATCATTATAACGAAGACGCACTATTCAAGTGGTTTAAAAAACGCACTGTGAGCATACTGACACTCGATAATTTCAAGTTGCAAAGTTTGTTTCTTTCTGAAACCAACATTTTTCTATTACAACACACAGTAGAGGAAGATCTATTCATCCCTTATCTCACCTATGGAGAGGGTGTTATTGCTCAATTGACCAATATTACAGTCGAGTCCTTTGATCTCTCTGGTCCTAGATCCTCACTGATTGTTTTTAGAGATGTTAAAGGGATAATCTCAAACTCAAGCTTTTTCTCTTCCAATTTCAATAATCAAAGTTTGATCTCTGTGACTCCGACATCGAGCCTGATTATGGATAATTTGACTCTCGATCAGACCGATTTTCGAGAGAATGCGAATTTTATCACGATTGAAGGAACCAATTTCTTTGACTATAACGGAAGTCAGCTGTCCATTAATTCAACTGGCGACGCTTCTCTGCAAGAGAATTTCATGGTCTATCGTGTGTTTTCAATTCAAAATTCGCGATTTCAGAATGTAGCCGCTCGCTCAACAGTCATTTCCTCAAGTCATCCATACGTATATGTTGTGAACAACTACTTTACTAATATATCTCTCTCGAATAATGGAGCCCTGGGGCGTTTTTGGGACGATTTCCCAGACGATAAAAAATTCTGGCCTTGGAACATGACCAATGAAGTCGACAGTTTCGAAAATCAGCTTATAGGACAGGAATTTACCTCAGTGTCTGGTATTTTAAAGACGAGCTCTGAAAATATGGGCTTTTGTAGTCTGTTCTACAAGAACGAATTCCAATCGGTCACCATTGATCATGGTAACCTTATTAGACTGGAGAAATACGATCTAAAACAGGGTCTCTTGGATTCAGAGGAAAGTGATAATTCCAACTTCGTCGTGTTTAAGAGCAACAATCTGAGCAACTTCTCTATCTCTTCGATTCAGGAACTTCCTTTGCTGCAGTTTTCGACTGTCAACACAGCCATCATTGAAGACAATGATTTTCAGCTTCTTACCAACATGAGTGGCATTTTTGAGGTATCGAAAACTGAGCAAGAGTCAGCTTCTTCCTCAAGTATCTCAATTCGGAAGAATAATTTTATAAATGTGAGTCTTGCTTCTTTGAATCTTATAGGCCTCAAAGTCACTGGTCCGATTGACATCAAACATAATAATTTCGAAAATTGCAGCCTCTCAATTGACAACTCGACAGCACTGCTAGATATCTCTGTGGGAACTCTCTCAAAGAAGGGCGACTTGTCAGCATACCTTCTTCTTGAAGAAAATATTTTTCACAACACGAAGATAAGAAAAAAGACCTCAAATGTCCCAACGAGGAGTTACTTCATTCGAGCGGACCTCGATCGACAGAAATCAACTTTTACGATAACGAAATGCTCCTTGGGATATCCAGAGAACGAAATCTTTGAAGACCTTACCTTAATGCGAATATCTAGTTTGAACGTCTCTATTACAGACACTGACTTCTCTGGATTTAAGGCCAGCAAACAAGATTTTGGCAGTCTGCTAGAGATTGAGGCAGCTTCTACTTTAATCAACCAGAGCTCGTTCAGTAATTTATACTTTCCACATACCTCCATTCCTCGAGATGGTTTGATTGCTATTTCCTCGACGGGAGCACAGGACGCTGAGATTATGATGCTAAATTCGGAGTACATGAATATTAGCATCGGACAAATGCCACTATTTAGTATTATGAGCCTCGCCAAAGTTAACATCACTGACAGCTCCTTCTCTCAAATTTTTTGGAGAGATCAGCTATTCTCGATCGGACGCACTCGTAACCTTATCATCACATTCGCAAACAGCACTTTAGATCTCTCAGGAGCTTCGAATCAATCTGTTCCTATTGGTTTCACAATCCAAATTCCCAACGCTAATATTATATTCCGAAATTCGACGATTGTGTTGGGTCCTGTCATGGCAGGATCACTACTCAAGATTGTAGCAAATGAGAAGAGGAGTGTAACCTTCGAAGACTGCTTAATTGTCTCTGCAGCCCAGCCAAGTCCTGTGATTAGTCTATCGGCGATTAGAGAAGGTCCCGCTTCCAAGAGGCTTCTGGACAATAGTCAACATATCGCCAGCTTGAACCAAAGTATGAGATTGCTCGTAAGTCGGGGTAGCATTATTCTCAGTATGCGAAAATGTACAATTAATCTCCATAACGTGGTTAGCTATCCTTGGATTGATCTCCTGTCGGAAAACACTACGATTATCATCGAAAATTCAAGTTTCAGCAACTTCGTATTGATCTCTGAATATAACAGTCAAGAAGTTAAATACTTGGATTATTACAAATCGCTAGGATGTCTCACAGGGATTGTAACTATTGTTGCTGAGACTGACACGGATGCTAGAAATAATAATAAGATTACATTGTCTGTCACTGCTACCTCATTTACAAATGTTTCTTCACGCAGAACTGGCGCCATATCCATAATAAATAAGCTCTCTAGTGTTCCGATAGACCTCTTAATTGACTCTTCAACATTTAATAATTTGACATCCGATTATGGACCAGCGATTGCTCTCTTTCAACGAGATTCAAATTTCAGTCCCAACGCTCTGAGAATTTCAAACAGTAGTTTTACATTAACTAATGCTAGTCGTCTCGGAGGTGCAATCTTCAACAACATGTCCCAGCTCACTTTAAACAACTCAATTTTTTCAGGTAATTACATTAATTCAGCTAACAATTCAATTGAAAATGCCCTCTTCACGACAAATTGGAATTATGGCCTGTTTTCCTCCAAGATGCAAGGAAATCCAACGTATTTGCAAGTCACTATTACCGCTGAGGCCGATGCCGGGTTGAACATTTCCCAATGTGAGGACAAGAGACTTACTTGCGTCTTCAATGCATCCTCTCACTCACTTTTAAAGGCGACGATAAGCGTGACCGTTTTAGACCACTTATCTGTTCCATTTCCTGACCTATCAGACCATGCAAAATTGGAGGTCAGCATTAACGGCATTACTCACACTGTACAATGCGAAGAGGGCAATTGCATTATTAATCAGACGGATCTAATATTATATGGCGATGCTGATGAGAACATTATTATGAATCTAACTTACCAAAATGAGTATGTGGCCCTCAAGAATTTCACTCAATTCCAATTGAGGGCTTGCCTGCCAGGAGAACACCATAACACACAGAAACACACATGCGATTTGTGTCCTCCTGGTGAATACTCTCTGGATCCAGAGAAACCCTGTCAATCTTGCCCTGAACACGCAAATTGCACCGGCGGTAACGATTTATCTGTGGATAAAGGATATTGGAGGAATGTGAGTTTTGATTATATTTACAAGTGCAACGATGCTCAAAGCAGGTGTCTCGGTGGGTATTATTCTAATTGCTCTCTCGGATATCAGGGACCTCTGTGTCTCCAATGCGACTACGACAAAAATTACGCCGCAGATGCTAATACCAAAGGCTGTCGTGAATGTCCTTCAGATAAGTTCTGGCTTATTTCCGGAAAAGTGTTGGTCTGGCTCCTTTCATTCGCATACTCAATTTACGTGTTACGGTCGCAGAAAAGACAAAATAAAATGATTATTAGTGATGAGAATTCAGAAGCAGAGGCCCGAGTAAAATTAAAAAAGGCGCTCTATACAGATCTCTTGGTTACATACTTCCAAGTAATCAGTATCGTCATCTCTTTCAAAGGTAGCTTTACTGATTTTATTTCGATATTTGGAGGAAACACTGCGAGTTCATCAGGATTTTGGTACTCGGACATATGTCTGCTGTTTATCAGTGGATATTCTGGAGAATGCCCTCGATGTGTACTCCTGATCAAAGTTCTTGGAACTCCTTTGATCGAATGGCTTCTGGTTTGTCTCATACACCTAACTTTTATGTATCGTTTCAAATTCACATGGAAACGCCTGAGAAGGTTCTTGCTGTTCTTGGTTACGTATTTTATGCTTACATACCCTTCCGTATGTGATACCCTCCTTAAATTCTTGTTTTGCAGCAATTTTGATATCAAAAACGGCGGGAATTACCTACTTCATGACCCAAATACATCATGCGACTCCGAGGACTACCTAACGTTTAGGAACTATATTGCTATTCCAGCCTTAGTGCTATGGGGGCTCGTTTTTCCGGGAATATTTCTCTTCTCAATCACCTATTGGGTAAAAAGGAACCCTCAAAATGTCAGAGAGATTTTCGGGCAGCTAATGAACCCATACAAGGAAAATAGTTACCATTGGTCTGCCGCAGTAATGATGTTGAAATTTGGACTCTTGATCTGCGATAATCTAGCTGATTTGGATAGTAAAACCCGTGCAATGTCAATGATCATCATCATTTATCTATACAAATGGCTAGAATCCTACTGTGACCCCTATGCTGATCCATCAGTTGCCAAAGGAGTGCGGCTCTCTCTGTACGCGTATCTAACAACAATATTCTTCACGCATTTCATGCAAGAAGGCAATGCTGTGATAGAAATAATCTCTTTAATGTTTATCATGGTGATGAATGTTGCTGGGATAGGTTATATACTCTCCTTCCTCATTACGGAGGCTTATGTCAAGGTGTTAGAGTTCAACAAGAAATATGTCTTGAAAATGTTCCCTGGAATTGAGAAGCCAGTGAGAGTAGGTGAGAAAATCTTGTTCGGAGGTATTACGAATTCAATGTCGGTTTCCACAGAGGAGATTTCACATCCTCGAAGCCAGACTAACTACATCCCCAGGTCAGAATCCAGCGAAATTGCATTGAATGGTGATGGTGGTATCCGCAGAGTGGATACTGCTCTGTAGTTGACACGGAAATGCTCTAAATATTAGTCAATATTAGTGCGATCCTTTTATTGTTCTAGGAGTGGCTCGTATTGTTCATATTAGCTCATTATGATTTTCATTTTCGCAACAGACAAAACATCAAATCTAGTGACATAATTCTCCATTTTCACCATTTTCAGAGAAAAACAAATTATTAGACTTCCAATTCATAATAAAGCATCTACACTCTCTTTCGTCAATTTTTAAAATCTCCTTTGAAGTTATAGAGATTTTTTGGTATAAAGCTGTATTTAATTATTGGTTGAATGTTGAATTTGGTTGATCCATTACCATGATTCCTGTTTATTAAAAGAAATATACTGTAAATATATAATACTACTATATTGCTGCTGATTCATAAGTCTTAATTCATAAATAAATACAATTATAAACAAATAATCTCTATAGTTTCAAATACCGCGCATCAACATAGGCAATTTGTTATCAATAAGAAGTTTTGTGAATAAGGATTTGAACGCTCTACTTGATTATCTAGATCATTTATGTATTTGTGGAAATGATGTGGTAAATGTTGATTTGATATCCTTTGTCTTTTACTATAAAATAAGATTTACTTATGGAACAACAAGAGAGAGATCGCACTAATATTGACTAAATATTTATGAATTTCTAGTATTTCAGTGTTGGCTACAAAGCAGTCTCCACCCTGCGGATAGTACCATTCAATTCAATTTCGCTTGATTCTGACCTGCAGATGTAGTTTGTCTGGCTTCGAGGATGTGGAATCTCGTATGTGGAATCCCACATGAAATTCATCTCTCCGAACAAGATTTTCTCACCTGCTCTCACTGGCTTCTCGATTCCAGGGAACAGTTTCAAGACATATTTCCTTATGAACCCTAGTACCTTGGTATATGCACTTGTAATGAGGAAGGAGAGTATATAGCCTATCCCAACGGCGTTCATCATCAAGATAATCATCACGGATAGGGTTTGTATTGCCAAGTGACTATCTTGCATGTAATGCGTGAAGAATATCGTCGTTAAATACGCGTACAGAGAAAGCCGCACTCCCTTAACAACTGATTGGTCTGCATAAGGGTTGCAGTAGGATT
>ENA-UOTZ01000821-UOTZ01000821.1-compost-metagenome-genome-assembly--contig:-NODE-821-length-24709-cov-20.971663_pt1 | contig 24709 bp, 17 predicted proteins | sample MGYA00238144_ERZ746983 | MGnify/ENA primary metagenome ERZ746983 (study PRJEB28759, sample SAMN06268863) | compost metagenome | isolation source: single cell | place: USA: California, Emeryville, Joint... | reverse complement strand
CAATAGCTGCTCGCTACTTGGCGAGTGAGAGAACATTTAAAAGTAATAGAAAGTAAGCGTTTATTTTTCAAATAAAATTAGTCTCCAAAAATCTCTCAAGCCACAATTGCGTGATAAAAGTAGTTTGTATCCACATAAACAAACCGCTCATGTCTCTCAATGAATCCGGCAGCAAAGATCTTTTCAAGGCAAGCGATCTAACTGAAAATTGCAAGCGAAGCAAAAACAATGCATAAAGAGAGTTTTTATCATTTTATCTTTTTTTCATATAGGAATCAAAAATTGACAAATTGCTAAGAAATTTACTCACGATTAAAGAAAAGAATTGATTTAAAACAAGAACTTTACTTAAGTAATTCTGAAAAGTTATTGTGGTTGATTTATAATGGCTCTTTTCCCATTTAGCCTCTCGTTGTCTTCCGCAAAAGTCCAAATAGGCTATTTTTCGAGCCCATCATTTTGGGGTTCAGTCTGTAGTGTTCCAAGGACTGCGCTAAATATGTCTCACCGTCTTCAAGCGAAAGATTCATTGATTCCTCAGCGTTGGGCTCGAATAGGCTGTTTGGCAGCTCTGAGTTGTCAAGAGGACGGTTTAGATTAATAAAAGTCTCTGCATTTTCACTCCTAAATCTGCTCGATCCTACACATAGACGCGTTTGCTTACTGGGTTTAAATTGGAGACTCGACATCAGATTTTCAACTCTATCGTCAGAAGAATATGCTCGGCGCTTTCCTTGGAAAATAGTTGAATCCGGAGAGCAGCATTGGGCAGACAACCCTCTCTTTAAGTTGGGATTGGATCGATTTCTTGCAACAGGACCCGTTTTCTTTTCTTCTTTCTCTTCCTCCTCACAATTATACCCAAAAAACAAGAGCTGGCAATGTTTTTCTTCAGGTTGCTTTCTCCCTTCAATGTCTTCATTCACAGGCGGAAACTTCTGGTTGACGAGGTATTTCCAAGGGTCGATCGGCGCAGTTAACTTTCTGGAGCAAATCTTTTCGAAATTTATGTCTTTCAGCCATTTATGACCTTTGATTTCTTCGACACCTTCCTTTGCTCCCAGCCTTTGCTCTGGGTCTTTACACAGAAGGGCCATGATAAAATCACGGAAGTCTGCGGAGATGTTGGTTGGTAGTTTTGGCTCTTCATAAGCGATTTTTTCAGCTAGCTGCTTCAAATCACCTCCTTCTTTCCTAAATGGCGGATTGCCGACAACAAGCTCATAGGCGAGTACTCCTATTGTGTAATAATCCATCAGCACGCTGTATCCTTTGCCAAAAACCATCTCTGAGGGAAAGATTCTAGGTAAATTTAATTGAGAAGAGCGATAGCAACGAAAGGAATTACTCAGGAGTTCCACAAATAGTGTAATTTAAGTCTTTCAAGGATTTGACTCTCTTTGCGATTCCAAAGTCGCAAAATTTAAGATGCCCGGCTTCGTCTAGGAGCAGATTCTCAGACTATGATAGGTTTTGGCAGTGATATCAGCTTTGAGAGTAGCAAAAAATTTACTTTTAGGTCTCGGTAAAGGATTCCACTCTGGTGGATGCTGTCGAGTCCCTCAATGACCTCAGCAATGTAAAATTTCGCCTCTTTTTCGTTGAAAACGCCTCTTTCGTATATGACTTGTCTGATACTCATCCCAGGTGCATAATCCATAACGAAATAAAAATACTCTTCCTATAAAAACCGAAATTTATAAGAAATCGATGTGAATTGTCATTTTACGCTCTGAAATGTGTAATGTAGGTTCACAGTAAACGGCTTCTTTAAACGGATGAGGTTGTTTCTTTCACTATACATGAGTTTCTTTTCTAGTCTCTGATTCTTCATTCCTCCTTTCCGAATTTGCTTCAGAGCGTAAAACTTCCCATTATCCTTTTTCCTTACTAGAATGAGCTTTGTTTAAGTCGAATTCTGCAATCTCTTACCTAAATACACTGCGGAAAACCCTCCCCAGCCAATTTTTGAAAGAATATCAAAATCTTTCACACATATTTCCTTTTTTTGCCTCATTGTAGGAGCTGGTTTCATTTTTTCTCGAGCGATTAATGTCTGACCATCCATGAGAATATGCACTGGTTTCTCTGACAGAGATAGCCAATAATCGAGCCAAACATTTCGAGGTGATGCTTCCAGGATCAATTCTGTCACAGAAGACCTCCCTTCTAATTTATTCTGTGATTTATTCTGCAGTTCAAAGTTGATTTGCTTAGCAACTTCTTCATGCAGCCAAGCGCAAGTAAGTGTGCCTTCTTCTCTGAGAGGGATTGAAATTTGTGCATGGATCCTCCGTTCAAATAAGATATTGATGGTTTTTACGCCAAAGAAACCTGAGCATTCCGTCGTGAGGTTAAGTCGAGTCATGGTTTCGAGCTGCTTCCTCTCGGGCGGGTCATTGAATCTCACGTTCATGATAGATAGATAAAAGGTGATAGGTGCGGGTTATAATTAAGATTTTGTGATCAAAGTTATTTATTTAAAACCCAAAGCCATGAGTTTCAATTGACTCGGGTGTCCAATATACAGCCCACGCCAAAACAAAAGCATAATTAACATCATTGTTTCAGAAACACCGAATCTATCATCGAGACCCTCTTTGAATGAGTCTACTACATCTAGACAAAGTTATTCTGCGAGTATCGACAAGTTATGTTTTAATTTATTTGAAAAACCCTTGTATAATTGAAAGTAAAAATCCAAAGTTTACATGGCAATAGTTAGTCATAATTTTTAAAGAAGTTTTCACACATTGTTAACGCTACCTCAAGCATACATCTGAGAACTGTGATTTATTTTCCTTGTTGTAGTGTTTTGGCTAATGCATTGAGCTCAGACTCGGTTTTGGTTTCTAATTGGTCGAATAGCACCGCGTAATTGGTGTGTTTTGACTCATCAAACTTGCATAGCAGAGTTAAAATCAATTGCAACTTATAGTAACTTTTCTCCGGCTTCTTGAGAGCCCATTCATCAGAGAATTTAAAATACTCGCCAATTAGCTTAGCTAAAGCATTTTTCACTTCCTGCGAATCTTCTTTCGTGAATGCTAAATTGAGTGAGTTTTTTATACTAGGATGAACTCTCTCAGGCCTCCGACTGGCTTCTTCACGCAGCAGTTTATAAAACTGGTTGAAAGCTTCTTCCATTTGTGGGCCATGCTCCTCGTAGATCTTTTTGGCGAACTTCTTATACTCGCTGCTTCCAGCGATAATATCCCATTCAATTTCATTGTAATTTAAAGGTTGGTGCTTGTTTTTCAGCAGTTCCTCGCACTCTTTCTTCAGGTACATCGAATATTTTCCCAGTGTAAAACAGAACGCTAAATACAAGTCTTTAGACAATGCGTGCTGCTTATCGCTTTTTTTCGTAAAGTTCGCGAAATGAAAGAGCTCTCTGATCGCTTTCAACTGTAAGATTCCGAATCCTATCAGCGCATGAGCCTTTTTCATAAAATTCTCGATAATTTCTCCTTGTTTAAAGCTAATGTTTTTCAAGATAATTGCACCAGCAACAAGCTCTTGGGCGCTGGGAAGGCTCTTATCCTGTCCTTGCCGGCAGTTTTCGAGAATCTCCATATACTGCTTTTGTGAGGTGTTCTCGATGACTGTGAGCGCGCTTGTATCCGAGATCGCTCCGCCTTTCGACTCTTCGCTGCTCTCGCTCCCCTCAATAATTCCAAGCTCTTCGGCCACCCATTTATGAGAAATAATCTCCTCCCATGAGATTCGCTTCGCAGGGTCTCTTGTTAACATTCTCGAGAGCAAGTCCTTCACATCATCGCTTAGCTCTGGTTTCTTCGGAAATAGCGTTTTGATATCTTCCTTGAGCATTTTCTTAACGAAAGCCACCTCAGTAAGTTTATCAGCATCAAAAGGGTGATATCCAGTCAATAGGTAAAACAAAATAATCCCCAAGGACCAAACATCAACCTTGTAATTGTAGTTTTCCTCCTCTAGAAGCAACTCTGGAGCCGCGTATGCCACTGTGAACGTCAATTGAGTATGTTGCTGTCGATCAGCTGGCACACTACAGCCAAAATCACCTATCTTCAAAATTTTGTTCTTGATGAAGATATTCTCCAGCTTAAGGTCCCGATGCATAATGCCATGCTCATAGAGCCAGTTGTACCCACGGAGCACCTGTACGAAAAGCATAAGAGCATCCTTCTCATCGAAATATCCGTTCGGGACTCTTTTCAGGTCTTGTAACAGATTTTTCAAAGTCCCTTGCTCACATAACTCAAATACGAGGAAATAGCTTGTGCTGCTTTCATATGTATTAAGCAAACGAACGATATTCTGGCACTGGCGCTCTGAGTTGTTGACCTGCTGAAGGTGCTCGATCTCTCGAAGGATGTATTTCTCTTTACCGTCGGTGAACCTACTCTTGCAAATTTCCTTAATCGCTACTAGTTCTTTAGTGGAAAGGTCGACGCCGCGGTAGACGACGCTGATCGCTGTAATGCCTAATACTTTGTCGGATTCATAGCAATAGTTACTGTTATTTAGTTTTTTAAGAGTTTTAGTGTTCATCCCAATTCAAATTTATTTGCTTAAGTTATATTTACATGTGCAAAAGGCATACATAGAAAACAAATCTAAAAGTGTCCTGGTTCTTAATTATTCAAGCAAATATCACTAATAAATGAGTTAAAACGATGAATTTTTTCTGATTTTGAGACTAATTATCGACTCATTTCTTTAAACGCTTTGGGATGGACGAATTGAATGCGTTATCTTATCGAAGCAGGTCGAGTGGAGAGCTGTGGGTCATAATTCTCTCCTCATCAATTTGACGTTCATACCTTAAAAATAAACAGTTAGTCATTGTTAAAAGAGAATGATAATTACTCCTCGACATCTCTGTACGCCGCAATGTCTTTACCAGGCATCACACGATATCCGATTCTGTCAAACATGTCAGTATTCGTTCGTTCGAACTCGCTGCCGAAATCGACTGGCTTTGGCTTAGGGTTCAGCTTAGATCCGAATCCCATGAGGTCGTGAGCGAACTCACTGAATTTGCTGCTAACCTTTCCTTCGAATTCTGAAAGCTTCTCCCCAGCGCGATTAAAGCCTTCCCTGAGGGTCGTTCCGCCTCTGTGGGCATCATCAACAGCCTTGTCTTTAATACGGGCGGCAGTGTCCTCGGCTTTATCTGCGAATCGAGACACTCCTCTTTCTGCTTTGTTAAAGGCTCTTTCTCCTTCGTTCTGCATCTTATATCCAACCTCGCGCACTTTATCCCCGAATTTATGTTCAGCTTCATAGATTTTCTCACCGGCTCGGTGCACATTGTCCTTCACTCCAGTCTGATGTGGCGCATTTCTGGTAGGTTCTCCCCCAACCGTTCCTGGGTGGTTAGGGACGATTGTGTATCGGAATTCTTCGACTCCCTGTGGCCTTTTAGATTGATCCATTTTTGCTAATATTCAAATTTAATGATGTAATGATTTAATGATAAACTAGGACGCCGCAGCTGATTTATATGGGGGGATTTCATCGAGAAGGCAAGTATTTTGCAGTAAGGAAATTTACTTTACTGGCATGATTTTTCAAGGAAATCGAATATTAATTATCCAAATTTTTTCTTCATTGCAACTTAGAAATTATTAATTCTTAGAATTTATCCATATAGAAGAAAGAATAAAAAGGGCATTTTCGATTGTAGTATGGGTGCAAAAGAAATGAATAACAAATTAGACTGAAGCTAATACACTTAAGTATTCAGAGGAGAGGAGAGAATAAATAGGTTAAGAGAGCTGAAATTTATGGAAAATAATTTATGTAATTTAATGACAAGGGTGTGGTATGGTTTTACTGCCCAAAATAATGTTCGGAGAGTTATAGCAAAATTAACTGGAAAGAAATAAAATAAAAGACCTGGGTATTCTTTATGAAGAGCAAATATTTTATGAGGCATTGCGAAGGGGCTATATGTGTCTTATGATAAAAACTCGCATCGAATCTCGATTAATTTTGTTCGAAATTCTAAAATTAAATTTCACAATAATTTCTGTTTTTATTTGAATGAATGCTCGTAAGTGCAGCAATAGGTTATTTTCGCTTGTCTTCACGTTTTTAGATTAAGGCTTCATTAATTTCTCATTGGAGCCACATCTCTTACTCATCATCATCAATTCAGACTTTAATTTTTATGTCAGTCATCTAATGCGCGAAAAAAGGGATATTATGAGCGATGAAGAATATGAAAATTCGAATATTTGCTTGCATAATTTGCATTGATTGCTCAGGTAAAGGTCATCGACCTTTATTAGAGAGCGCTTGTTGAATGAAGTAAATATCGATGTTATAGACATTTTATCCCAGTATCATAACTTTGAACCATAATAACAGAAATTTTTCTCAAAAAAATAAAAATATAATTATATTAGTAATACTCTTATTTCAAGTTTTCAATCCACATTTTAACTCCTTCTATCGTTGTTAGACAGAACCCTAGTTCTCCTGCTTGATAGCTCTTCAGCAAGAAACTTTTCACAAAACTATGAGAAAATAAATGAGCATTATCTCACAAAGACGGAACTTACATTAAATCTGAATGCAGTCTCTTCGGAGGCCCTTGAACCATCAAATAGAGCATCAGATTAAGACCTATATCTGCCCCCACCTCACTGTAGGGACCGACACAGAGGCGATAATTGGTAGTAAAAAGCCTTAAAACTTTCGAAATAACGTTCAGTTTTCCAAGGCACGAATATTTTTCTTCTGACTTTGCCAGTTCTAATTGACATCCAATCAAAATTTTCTCTTTTATTTCTCCTCTTACCTTTCACGATCGGATTCCAAATCTCCGAATGTTGCATATTTTTCGGAACCTCTATTTTTTGTAGGATTTGGTCTCTCTGCTCTGTGCAAGCATTCAGCACAAGGAGATCCATGTCCGAGCTTTTATTTAGGAAAATTCTATTTGCATGGTGAGAAAAAGGTAAAATGCGCGTTTTCTTACTTTTTGTAAAGCAGCTCCGTAAAATATTTATGAAAAATGACTTTCAGCTTTACTTTCTCTGCTGCCATTCCTTCGCGTGTCTCCTTCTCGCTTTCTTCATCCTCTTCATTTTTTTCTTCCTCATCTGAATCCTCTTGAAGCTTCTGTATTTCAGAATCCAAGAGCTCGAACGCCTCAGTAAAGTACTCGCAGAATATTGCGTTGACGCTGCAAATAATTATCGTGAAGGAAGAAAAGAGGATATTCAGTTACTCAGTCAGATGGCGTGAATCCAATGAAACATTGAACATCTCATTCCACGGTTTAGATGTCGACAAAGCCTCAACAAAGCTGTAGATAGTTGTTAGCATACTAAATGAATTTTTAATCAAATACTCTTGGATGGTGTTGAGTTCTATCAAATTATTGGGTCTACTATTCTTCGCTCCTCTGAGACTTTTTCCTATTAGAAGACGATACATTAAAAGCTTGCCATTAAATGTTACTTTTTTGAGTATATTGAGAAACATCCACCAACCCAAGTTTTCCATCGCTGACTTGAAGCAGGACAGGGACCCTCAGCCTGTCCGCTGTTTCATACACCATCATTTTTCTTAATTTGGAAGTTTTTCTGGCAACTTCTGCTTTAACAAGTCTCCTCTGCTTTTTGATCAGGAAAGCTGCTTTCTGGATTTCAAGTTTGATATTTCTAGCTTTTTCCATCAACTCCTTTGATTTAACCTCCAAATCTCTGTTTAGCTCCCCCAATAGCTTGGAATAATTATCAGAAGCGTATTCAGGGTCCAGGCTCTGCATGTACCCTCGCAGAAAACTCGAAACTGTCGACGTTCCTATCTTCTTTTTATTCTTTGAAGCTTTCATTTCCTTTATTGATGAAGTCTTGAAGAGGAAAAAAATCATTCGTTTCTTTTGAGAAAAAAAACTTACTTCTTCAAGTGTAACCAGTAATTCCTCAAAGCTTTTGCAATTACTGTAAGGGAAACTGGCTAAGCCATCGCAAGTTGCGAGCAGAGACACCAATGCCGCTTTGCAATGGACTAGATGCTTGATAATAATATGCATTTGTGAAATTGAGTGAATTAAGTTTACTTTGTATGATTCAGGATCATCCTTAGATAGCTTAGGCACTTTCATTAATAGCTCAACGAATTTCTGGTTGACGGCATCTTCAGGGACAAATTTGCAATAATGGAGGAAATAATCATGTAGTTTAGAGACTTTTTCTTCTTCACTGAGTATATCAACGAATCTGGAGATTAGACCATTTAGACTTTTCAATGGGAATTAAAATACTTTTTTGCTTCTGGTAGTCTTTGCGATAAGGTTTGGTCGTCCAAAATCGTATCTAATATCTCACCTGCAACCGACCCTCGCAGCCCAAAAGTCTGTAGTTTAAAAGGAACTTGTTTAGATGCTTTCTCTTCTTGCTGATCAATGGATAGAAATTCATCGTAGAACTGTGTGAGAGGGAGTCTTGTTTAAGGTTATAAGAGAAATCCTCATAAGAAAGTAATACTCAAAAGAATCAATGTAGGGGTTGAGGAAATCGAGTATTTCTCCTTGAGGGAAATGTTCACTAAGCGCTATCTTTTCTAGAATAGTGAGCGCCAGCTTGATCCCTTCTGAATTCTCTGTATTTTCGAGTTCCTCGATGAACGGGATTATTCCGCATTTCAACAGATAAACTGACAAAAACTGATTGCGTTTCCAGTGATTAGGGTTCTAAATGACAAATCAAGCCAGAGGAGAATTATGCTGTTTACTTTTTTCTTACTCAACTCACAGAGGGTTTTACCCAGCAGTCGGACCTTGAAAGGGATGAGATTCAAGCTTTTGAACAGCTTTTCGAAAATGCCGTTCACGCAATTAACAATTCTAGTAATATCGCTTTCAAAGGCTTCTCGTCCTTCATTACTGATAAAATTCGCAATGGTCAAATAATGAAACCTACCAAACATCAGGATAAAAAGCATTAGAAAAATTACTCTATATCATTAGGATTAACAAATTTTATCACTCCATTCCTTTTCTTTAACGGCTCATTTCGATACGAAGGTGCAGCTGTTATCGAAAGATAAGAATCTGCTAAAACGGTTGGAGAATATTCTACTGAATTTCAAAATATTCGGCTTGATTGTTATTTCGCGATGATAGCATTTGCCTTCTGTCCCCTTATCGTAATCAAACCTGAGGTTTACAGTTTTAACTCTTGTAATTATCCAAGGCTTACTCCATTGGGTGTGTGCAGATATTTGAGTCAGAGTTTAATGGGTCCTTTTTGATGTATTTGAAGACTGCCTCGAAATACTTTTGACATTCTATCCTCTCGAAAAATATCTTCAGCATTCTTGATATAAACGAGCCTTCAGTACAGATATCCTGAGAATCGCTCTAATAAACAGCAAAAGGATCCCTCCGTATTAGCTGTAGTTATAGCTACCTCAATGATGCGAGCAAAAAGTTCAATATCCTCATTGCTTTGACTGTCACAGCTACTGCAATGTAGCTTATTCACCAAAAAGTCAAGGCATTCTTTTTGATTGTCTGTGTAACCCTAAGTACAAAGAAATTTAAGGATATTTTTTATTGATGTCTTCACCTCCTGTGTCAATTCCTTTTTGAAAAAGCTTGTTAATAGCAGCGCTACGATATCAGGTGAGGTAGACAACTTCTTTAGCAAGTTATTCAATGGAAATGATGAGCCTTGCACAATTCCCTCCATTTCATCAGTGAGTAATACTCTTGGCTCTTTGGGTTTTTCATAATACTCCTGGAAAAAACACTTAGCTTAAGAATTCTGCCTGATTTTACCCCAGCGAACAGTGCCTTATTTCGATCAAATAACTTTGAGTAAGAAATGTGCAATTTTCTGCTTAATTTTTGTAACATCTCCTTGCCTGGCGTGATATATTCATCCTCTTTGAGTTTAATTCAAACATTCTGACTAATCCTCAGTCATACCTGCTTTTAAAAGAAAGTAGAGATCTTTCAATCGCTTTTGATAATCAGCCCATTCTAGATTTTGACTTTTTGGGCCTTTTCTTGAATTTTTGAGTTCTAACTGCATCGTATTATCGATATTCTGCCCGTTAATCTGAATAGTTTCCATGGCGAGGTCGAGATACAAAGTACAGTTTTTCGATAAAATTTGATCAGAAATTTTATATCGTAATGTGAGACTTTCAGAAAACCTTTTGCTTAGAAATTGTTGATCAGCTAGGGCTAGACATTTCAGAAATCTTCTTATTATAAATTAATACTAGCTCGAACTCATGAGAACGAATCCCTTTACTGAAAAATTATTAATCAACCCTGACTAATAAGCCCGAATTCAATCAATTAGCACATTAAGGACTTACGTGTTAACAACTTTAAATGTATTAGGGACTTCCTTAGTTTAATTATTCGAAGAGAAGTAACTGAAAGTGAGGAAGAATTGGCTGTATCTTCAGAGAGTTAATAAATATCAAAAATTTCAAATTCTAAGGAAAATTCTGATTAGCAACAGCTTAATTAGCATTTTAATTTATTAGACTGAGAGGGAAAATCGAAAAAAATTCGCAGTTGAAGGCCGCAAGGGGATAGAGCGACTTCAGACAAGACTCAGCTAGGGCCAATTAGCATTCATAGTTTATGAAGCCCAAATGATGTCCTCAGAAAATAATATTGGTGCCTCCTTCTGTACTTTCGGTTCGGTCAAAGACTATCTGGGAAATATGACCGATTTAGTCAAGTAGACCTTCGATTTAGCTTATTGCAGTACTAATTTTTAGTGGAATATCCGAATTAAGTGATTGGAGTGACTTGAGATAGTCCATTATAAGCTTTTGATACGTAATGTATGAACGTATTCAGTGTGTATGATTTCTGATAACTAATTATGTTACATGAGAGAAGAGCGAGTGTTGATAAGTGGGGGTTGGGTCCCCCACCCCCCAAAGATTAGAAAAATTAAGCAAATACATCAATGTCTCCCAAAAACCCATTTAGGCATCTCTTAAGTGAGGCATTTTCGTAAGCTCATTGCCACTTAGTTAATAAGCTCTCACCAGAGCTCTTTGTCTGAGAAAAAGTTGACAATAAGCATCTACCTGCTACAGAGAGCGTCTGCAGTTTGGAAATCCTCGAAAGAGTTTCTCCAGTTAACAAAACGAAACATATGAAGCCTATTTCGCGCTTTTTCATTTGTACGGATTTTTGAATACATCTATCTGGTCCATGACATTGGGCTCTTGGATTAAGTGTCCGCGCTAAGCTTTAAGTTAACGAAAAGCGAGATTTTAACAGGAGCCACGGATTTCCATTGAAATTAGTTAATTGCTTCGTTTTGTTGGGGGTCAAAGCTACTACAGATGAAGTGAAGACCCGCTTACTACTGCTATTTTGCTTCAGGCCTGAGGTCTAAATACTGTCTAAGGATAACCTTTCTGATCTTAAACCGCATATTTTTCAAATTGTTCCAAACACACGAGCTCTTCAGAAGGGTTTCTGATTAATTGCTGAGGATTTCCTACAATTTTCTGTTCTTCAGGACTGTAAAATTATTGAGAGTCTGCAGCCTTTGGCAGCCCATTAGCAATTATGGAAGAAATGGCTTTGAGTTCAAAAGTTCCTTCTCTTTCTCCTGTTGAAGGCAAAACCTAATAGCTTCTACAAGTAATACGCAAATTTATTATCAACTCTTGAAGAGACTGACTCGCTCTAACGGCCTTTTGCTTGATTTTTGGTGTTTCTCTCAAGCTTCGCGTTCGGTAAAGCTCTGTCATTAACATTTTAAAGACTCCCAATCGATAAATAAAGATGAATGGTGTTAATCAAACATTTAAGATAATTTAGCCAAATACACTCAAACTGTGAAATTTATTATCCAAATTTAGTTGTCGAGAGATCAGAATCCTCTCAAAATCAAATTTAAAAACAACAAACTTCTCATACCCATTCAAGGGGCCATGATAAACTTCTACAGCCAAAATTTCTCATTATCTCTCATGGCATTTGTTCGTTTGGACCTACCAGAAACAGCGATTTGAGGTTAGGGGTCATTCACACCTGAACCAGAGGACGCCTGAAAAAGGTTAAAATTTATACTCATGCCTCATCAGAATTCATCAAAATCAAACTTTGGATTTTAGCACTCCTAATTTTTAGAAACAACTGCGCACTCCTAATTTTTAATCTCGTTTTAAAACCTTTTTTGAACTTTAATTCCAAAGTAATGTTAATTTAGAATCTATCTATTGATTCTTCCCGAACCTGCTGACTTGCCACTATTGCTGCTCTAAATGGCTATCAGAGAAGCCAAGATCTCCGGTCTTCGCTGTGATCAATTGCTCGGTCATTTTCCGTCGAATATTACCTGCAGATCAGCAACCATAATGAAAAAAAACCTGCTCGTGGTCCATTTATACAAAGGCAGCCTTCCCAGCTACGAGTCCTCGAACCTTGCGTTTTTCAATCTCCGCACAAACAAACTTATTAAATTTTTCAAGGTCAATTCTGCCCTGCCTCCTTCGAATCTCCAACAGCATGTGCTTCTGACCGACCCGACCGGGAAATTCCTCATCGTCTGCGATGATTATGGAATCTCAGTGTTTTCTGTTGATCGAGCGTTCAAACTTTTCGCCACATTGACTGTCCCGAACTCGCTGTTGCAGTCGCCGATACCATATAATCGAATTAATCAACCTCTCACGAGAATAAGGGTTCTTAATACACAAGAGATCATTATCGCTGAAGGCTCCTCGCTGCTCCGATGGAATTTTCACACACAAAGAGCGGTTTCTAATCTCCCAAGCTTCCTTTCCTTCGACCATAATTTAAAAATTGCCGATTTCGAGTGCGATTCTGAACGGAATTTGCTTTTCGTGATGACTGAAATGCTTCTTACTTGCGATAACTGCGAGGTGATACTCTATGACCTGGCTGACCTCACCGTGGTCTCGCGATATAAGCTGGACTGCATGTTTTTAAATCGTTTCTGGGGACTTGACATGGAAAGCGGCTCGATTTCTGTCATTCAAAGCGATTTGGTCCAAAAGAAGACAGTTGTTTCATTCCTTCGGCTGACGCCAGAATTCGATTTGAAAAAACATAGAGTTTATCATGTTGACGGCTGGGCCCTGCGTCATTTAAACTCTTCAAAAGAAATTTCATGTCTGGTTATCTCGCAAGTGGCAGGGAACTTCCTCAAACGAATCTGGGGTTTTTTTAGCTATGCGGAAGATCGATTTTTATCCGCAAACTATGATATTTCTGATCTCAGTGTGACGACTGACCTGCCTGTGATCCATAAAATCTTTGATTATCTTGACGATATCGGAATGTTCATATGTAATAACAATGGAACGCTGTTTTTTACGCGACGGAAGAATATTATCAAGAAGAAAGTGGCCACTGTCTCAAAAAAGTTTTGGGACTTTGTGAAAGATAACCCACCAGAAATGATGAATTCGGATCACATAGCCCAATTAACCATCCCCAAATAGTTCCCAATTCGATGTAGGTCATTAGGACTGCTTTTATATGGGTTTATATCTTCCATATGTTATAATCATTGAAAATTTTTCTCTGTACCCCTTTATTTTTACAAAGTCAATAGTGGCGCTATTATTTCATAATCACACCATTGAGTTGTGAATAACAATAAAAATTCGTCTCCAGAAAGAGTTTGAGCTCAGGTTGAGCGTTGTACTGGGAGGGTCTGGGAAAACTGATCGACTTCTGCCTGATTTCTTTGGTTGGTTTCTGGGTAGATTGAGTACTCCGTTAATTCCAGGTAGAGAGAGAGAAGGTGGTTGAAATAGAGATGGGTGAGAGAGTAGGTGTTTTGCTTGGAGTTAATATTTATAAAAGCGGATTGGGAGTTTTAGAGTAATTGGCTGCAAATCTTCAGTTTTAATCCGTTTTTTAAATTTTTTTGAGATTTATTCGTTTCCCAAGAGCAGCATAATGTATCCTGTGCGACAAGGTTTTTATTAGGATACGGATAACTACATGAGTGCTCTATTGAGCCAGAGGGTTTTGTACTCGTGTTTACAAAAATCATGGCTCTTGCAAGAATTTTCAGCCTTCAAACAGATGCATAGGAATCTATTATTTCTCGCAATAGTCACCTTAACATCTAAGCATTCTAATGAGCGAACTCGATCTTGATGGAGGGGATTTTTTGCTCTTCCTTTTTTTTAATGCGAGACTAAATTTTTCAACATATGGGCTTTACCCTATATATAAGATTCATGTAGAGTAAAGCACTAATTCATACCAGAATTTTCCTTAATTCAGTTTCCCATAACGTGCTCTTTCAAGTAAATTTCTACCAATTACCCATCTAGAATCTGTTTAATTGAAATGATAATCTATTAAGCAATATAAAAAGAAATTTAACCAAAAAAACTTATTATACTGTAAAATTTCTACCATAATTGATTGAATTCTTTATCTTTCTCCTTTAAATTTTGTTAATCTCTCAAAAAATGTTCCTATCACAGGCTCCATAAAGTAGCAAAATTTAACTGTAAATTTTCAATTACCAGCAAACGTTATCAACACATCTTGGTAACTCATCTTCACAAAATTAAATCAAAATATCTATATATTTTAAAGAAGTTCTGGAAGTATCGAAACTAGCACATGGGCTGCACATCCTCCCAAAAAGCGAATTCAACCTCGCTGTCTCTTTCAGGATTGAACTGTTCGACTGCGAACTCGAAGAATTCGACAAAGGATTCCACGAAGCAAAAGCAATATTAGCTGAAATAGAAAAAATCAGGGCCAATCTCGCCAGCTTAATGAAAAACATGCTGCATATGACATCTTGTAGTAACAAACTCAACCCGTCTCTCTTAGATGCAGTTGCAATATTTTGCTGGTCGCTCTCAGCAGCCTATGAAGGAGATATTAAGTCTTCTACTTTCGAAATCTTGGATGCGCCACCGTTTTTTAAAGCCGAACTGGGCTGGCTTGATGCTGAACAAAGGCATTTCTTCACATCCCTTCAGGCGTATTTCCAAACAGTTCATGAATCTGTTGGCTCCGTGGGAACTTATAAGAAAGATTTCGATGAGATTTATAAGCAATTGGAAGAAAAACAGACGACCGCAATCAAATTATGCTACGCAAAGAAGTTAGATTCGCAAAAGACGACTGATATATCGAAAACTATCGAAAGAAACCTGAATAATTTATCTGAAAACCAGGAGAGACTGGGACAGTTTTGGAAATTCTTAGAAAATGAGAGAAATAACCTGCGCAATGTGTATATTCCTCAGATCAGAACGATAATTCGAGAGGCTGATGCTACTGGGAAGCTCGCGGCGGAGCAGAACCATCGGACCTTTGAGAAAATTGCATATAATTATAATTCACCAGTTCACGTCGGAAACTCTTCCAAGTAGTATAGTTTTTATAGAACTACGCATCTTGAATGATTTTCTTCATGCTTCTGCTTCGGCTTTACACAACTTCTCAGTGATTATGTAGTTTTCATAAATTTGTGGCAAGCGACATTCGCAAGCCACGAAAACTCTTTCTACATCTAATTGACCCCACAAACAGTGCTGTTATCTCTTTAAATTATTGAATAAAATGACTCAGGGTGCATTTAATTCCTGCAGAACGAATTCTGCCTGATTATATTATATTATTCACAATGCATTGGATCAATTATATATATTCGAGTATTTATTCTTCTTCTATATGTATTTCATCACAAGACAATAAAACGAGTAAATTTGCTCTTCGGACATTCGGCCCAGGTCACCCAGCGCGAGAGATATATAAGTTTTCATCAGCTCGCTTTTTGTACGCGCCTTTTCCAATTGTAAGGGAAAACTTGCCATGATACTCTTCGATCTGCAAACTTTACATTTCCCGCAGCATTCGAATGCAAATCTTCCGCTTCTGTGATTATAGCTTTTGTAAAGCTCAGGACTCAACATCAACAGGAGAAAATTATCGAGCGCTTTGAGGTTTCGGAGATACTCTCCTTTTGCTGTTGGATCTTTGATTATTAGCAGATAAGAAAAAATTTGGTTTGTATGGAACAAAATGCTTGCAAAAGACACAAACACATGTTCTAACTGCAATATTGATAGTATATTGAGTGATGGATAGCTTTTCGCGAGTGTAGATAAAATGTCTTTCAAGGCATGAATAAAATCAGGCTTGCTGTACAGTTTGTACCAAGTTTCAGACTTGACAATGCAAATTTTTTTATTTGTGCTGTATGAAATTGTCTCTTTGTAGTTAACCCACAGCTTGTTGAGACATTCAATTTGCAGTGAGAGCAATTCTGACAAGTTGACGGTATTTAAATTCGAAAAACGAAATATGATATTAATTAGTTTTCCTGAAGTAAACAGAAAAAGTCTCAGTAATTCGCTCTGAGCCTGAAGATGGCTCAGAACAAGACCAGCGAGCTTTCTTGAAAATTTTAGGAATTCTTTGCTCTTGTTTTTTTGATTTGAGCTTTCTTCTTCGATTTCCATCTTGACTCTAACTTCCTGGTTTTCCACGGTGGAGTTTAAGTGAACCGCAAGAAGGTTTTGATTTTTTTGGGTTGTATGCGCACTATGGTGTTGAAGGATTGAAGGATATAGAGTTTGTGGAAATAGGTGAGGTTTTTCTGTCTCTTGCATTTGAATGATGTTTGATTATTAAGATTCGTATTTTTCTGGGTATTAAGCTAGTTATGATATAAGAGATTTTTCTGAAACTCTCGGTTGTTTCAAAAAAACAATAAAATAATATTCATAATGGCATTTGGATGAAGTTACAAATTACCATAACAAAATAATGATTTTAATATGTTACGAAGCTAATCGTCTAGGCATTGCAACAATATATCTAAAGCTACACACAGCACATTAATGAAGAATATGAACACGTTCATTCATGTTGTCAGCCACTCTCAAGAGAGTCGAAGACTCATAACACGATGGAGGCCTAGAGCAATGTTCTCTGCTGTAGATATATAGCGCTTTAGCCTTTTAATAAGCAGAGCACCAATTTTTTCTTGAGCGCCATTTATTTTTCGATTCGATTAGTAAACAACAATTTTTGAAAATCAAGAGGTGAGATCTTCCTCAAAAATTTCTTCTGATAGCATAGGGGTAATTGCCCATACCAATTGCCAAATAAGAAAAACAATGAAGGAGCAAACGCGAATTATTTGAGGAGTATGAGTAAAATAACTTGAGAAGGAGCCTGAACACCAATTTTCTCATTACTTATAAGAGGATATATATTTTTGTTACAATACTGCTGAAGATATTTCTCCTGAGAAGAAATAATGTCATAGAAACTTTAAGAATGTTATGCCGTTCATATGAAGTTCAGATCAATTCGATTGTTCTGACTTTCTGCTCTATCTTCCAAATTTTTAGGACAGAGTGGTCACGTCAAACTAAGTTGAAAAAAGAAGAGCGCTAAAAGGAGTTAGCATACATGCCAACACAGAAGGATCTCATTGCTGAAAGAAATTAGACTCCTTTAGCGATCATATATTTATTGTCAGTATAGAGCGTACTTGGTGATAATTCCAAGCTAAGCTAAGCTGACCTTATCTTTATTTATTTTTTTAAAGTGCAGTTCAGTAATGAGTTGTGGATCAGTACAGAGTTATGCGCAAGAAAATACCAGAGTTCCGAAAAGTTGCCAGTATTTACCAAAATATTACTACTTGTGTTAGAAAGCCTCACAAAAGCTTTCCTACTTTTGGATGGTCCTTACAAGATTAAATGCCATAAATCAACAATAATTGTCTGCAAAAAGTTATGTTTTTGAAACAATTGGATTCGTTTGCAAGTTTGCTTTATGAACTGCTTCTAGATTGACTGAGAATGGTAGCATATTCCTAAAATAGAGCTCTAACACTCCCTCCCTGCTTATTTGTAGCATTTCCCTAAAAAATGAGCTGATACTAAATCATCGTGCTCAAAATGAATTGGTGTTTTCTCACTTGGACCTCTCCGATATTGTAATAGTATTATGGACGATATTAGGTTTTCAGTAAATAGCGTCTCAAAATTAATTCAGCTTATTCCGATCAGATTAAAATAGACACTCAAGTTCCGTAATGCAAGCAAAAGAAGGCCTTGCACCTCTCAATTAATAAAAAGAGTGAACATTTGGAGCTAGTTTTAGCAGCTGACTAGAGTGTAAAAAATTAAAATTACAACATGACACTCACGCTATCCATCATCGTAGATCCACTTTGGCAATGCTAAAGTATGTGCTCCTGCCCACAGGGACTTGCACCGTTATCATTGTTAAAACCGGATCAAAAAACAGTAATGTGAATCACTGCAAAGTCTTAGAAAATGTACTGGAATAAATATTTGATATTTACTATTGAATCCCCACTGGCATTATTTTGAAAAACGCCTTTGCTGCTTTATCATAGATTACGCTCGCAACGTCACGTTTTGGTACTGATATCCAGTATTTGCGACAGCGAACATTGGATAAACGGATATTTATACCTCTACAAAAGATTTATAATTAATTTCAAAACCTGACGTTAAAATTAAAACTTGTGAAGTACAAAATGGAAATTGAATACGAATTTCGCAATGATTTCTTTGACTTTGATCCAAAGGCAAATGAGTTTGAATTAAACTTCGACGCTCAGGAGCAAAGCAAGCAATGGGTCTCACTTAATAACATGACTTCATTCGAAACTCAAGAACATGAGCTAATAGGCTCTCTGATTGGTCTTAAAGTATATAGCAAGGAATGCCTGAAATTTGGTAGAAGGATATCAAAGCTTATGCTTCGACATCTTTCAAATTACAGTGCGTTCTCTCAACATTTTTTAGATATGTCTGCTCAAGTTACAAACACTATTCGAGGTGCTTTCGCATTGAAAGAAGCCGCAAAAAAGGATTTGATCAGAGATCAATATCTGATCCTTCGAAGCATCTGGAAGGAGTTCAGAGACTGCTTGTCCTATCATACGAATAAGAAAATCTGCATCGTAAAACCTGAATACTGGAATATTGTCTTTAACCGCAAGAACTTCATTGTCTGTGCCAAAAGAGCCATCGAAAGTCTTCAAAAAGATTTCCTTTTGAATTCTCCCTATGAAGAAGCCAGAATTCTGGACTGCATGTGTGAAGTATTGTTCGGTGTCAACCAGCTTATGACACTAACCTTTATTTTGGCTGACACTTCAGACGATGGAGGCAAGCACATGAGAGGTTTAGACAACATCGAGAATTTTCTTGTTATGATAGTGGACGCTGGTCTCTTTGAATTTTACAATCACAGGAGCGGAAAATTCGCGCGAGAATGCTGTGGGAGATGTAAAATCTGTGGGTCCAGAGCAGTTCCTTGGAACTTTTTGTCCCTTTTACAAGCAGCAAGGAAGAAGTTAAAAACTATCAGTGAGCTTATTCCAAGCACCTTTTCATCCGATCTTTGGATCGTTAACAGTCAGCAACTGTTTTATCTTCTTTCGTTGCTGGTAAAGCTTTGATTTCTACGCCTTTGTCTATAATTAGGGTTTGTTTTTTAATTCACAACCGTTCTTGGGTTCTTCTTTCTTATGTTTTTTAAAACAATTGCTGTATATACTAGGCCAATACTAATTTTTTTTTCATCCTTCATATTGTTCATATGAGATGAGATCTTCAAATTATTTATGATGTTTTTAACGTGCTAATATCTTATTCCTTTTATGTATTTACATTTTCACAGAGGTCTATCGATGGCTTCAATAATGTTAATGAAGAACACCAACAATTCTTTGTTCTCTGAAAAAGCAGAAATGCAATGGATCGTAAAACAGCGATTGTGAAACTCCGTTTATCAGAGAGACTATTCAGGTCCTACTGAGTGCAAAGTATGGAAGTAGCCCATCTTCATAGATGGGATAATATCATCCATAGCTGAAGTCATAGTATAAACCTAACATAGAATCGAAATTATCGTACTGAAAAATTAAATAAAGATTATTGCAAAAAAAATCGTCAGTGTACTAATTAGGGTTGATAGTTTTTATAAATAAAGCAGGCTGTGAATCCTGAATTAAGATGTTCCTTTGGAAACAAGAGCTTGTCGTTAATGTCTGGCTTCGAGAGTGACTTATTAAGACTTTGTGGGGTCTGTTTGTCCCTGCTATGAATATCATTTCAACAAATGAGTCTTGCTAATATCAATACCAAGCATTTGTTGCTGTTTTCGATCTAATCTGTGAATAAAGCATACAACCATCCCATTTGTTAGCTGTTCCAAGTTCTCAAAGAGACACGACACGTAATTTTAAGGCTCTAAAGCAAAAATACCTCAAATATGTTTGAAACTATTGGGGAAAAAAAGCAACGAATCGACTTAACCCTGCCTCTACTGACGTAGGAGAAACTATTTGGAGACTACTTATTAATTTGTTTTCCTCGGGTCTAACCTATATATTAAAGCGAAGTTTTCCTTAGATGCTACAGCTTAGGATTACAATTTGACGAGGGAGCAACTGTTTTGAATTTCTATTAAACTATCTCCAATTATCTTAAACTTTTACGTCTCGAGAAAATTTCGATTAATTAGATGTATTCCATCAGTTAACGCTTAAAGCAATTATAGATTTCTCCGAAGACGCTCAGAAGCCCCTCTGATTTATGTTCCCCTACTCAAGTCTCCATATATAGAAAGGCTATTAGGAGCTCTACCCTCCCATTTAGCAATAAAGCAACCCAGGCTCCTGTTTACATATTCTCATGTATTTTTACAGCTTTTTCTCACAATGTCATTGTGTTGAGTCGTAATGCCTTAATTTAGTGTATCATTCCTCAGGAACCAGGCTTCATTTTCACTTTGCAGTCACAATATGGTTTATAGTATCAATATGAGTGACTCTTTCTTTCAGTTTTTCAGAAAACCTAACCGTGAATAAATTTAAGCTTGGGAATCTAATAAAGCGTCAGTGTATTAGAAAAAGGTTACGGTAAATTAGAATTTCAAATTATTGGATCAAATTTTAACTTCACGCCAGCTTGTAATCTAAATGCGAGAAATTATTTCGAATGTAGTCGCGAAATTTTTTCATGAATCTAATCGATTTAGAACACAAACAAAATCGCTCAGCGTTATTAAGATTCTGAATGTTCTTAGTAAACTTTCTAATAATGAATATTTGCAACCATTAATAGGAAAGAAGGCACCCACCTTCAGTGCGAAAGTTCCATCTCAGTATAAAACTTAAGACTTTATCTGAGGAAAATACAAATAATCAATTTGCAAATTCTAAAAATTCAAGAAATTTCACGAAATGTACCAAATGGACATTGAATACGAATCTCAACCCTCCTTCTTCGGCACGAAGAAGATCAATGAAGAATTCGATATCTCCTGCTTCTTCGAGAGTGAAAAGGCAGGAGTGAGCCAACTAAATCTCGAAATACCCTTGTTCGACGACTCCGATCTCAATGAGTTCTCCGGCTCGAAAAGCTTTGAGGAAAACTTCTCCGCCAACAATCAAGACGATAGCAACAAGGCAAGCAAATCGCATGGTAAGGAAAGCCTGAAATTCAGCAGGAGACTGGTTAAAGTTTTATCGAAGCACCTTTCCAACAAAAGTGCTTTTGCTAGCAGCTTTCTACAGTGCTCGGCGAAAGTCATCAATTCGATCTTAGCAGCGTTTGCCGTGCCTCAACGCGAGATTTCCTGGCTGGTGGAAGACCAAAGTACCCTTCTCCAGTTCGTTTGGAAGGAGTTGAAGGACTGTTTGTCTTACCATAAGAACAAGAAAATTTGTATCGTCAAGCCCGAATACTGGAATAATGTCTTCTGCCGCAAGACTTTCTCGAGTCATATCAAAGCCTCCCTTCAATATATCCAAGATTCTGGGTTACGAAAGCTCCTTGCTGAGGAAGAGGGAATCTTCAGGTGTTTTTGTGATATTCTATTTTCTATGAATCAATTGATGACGATAACCTACGTCTTGAGAGACAATACGACGGACGGAGGGAAATTCCTGAGGGAACTTGGGACTATCGAGAATTTACTTCTATTAGTAATAAACTCGGGTCTCTTTGAGTTCTATAACCACAGCAGCGCGAAATTTGCACCCGAATGCTGTGGGAAATGTAAAATTTGCCGCTCGAAGATCGTTCCTTGGAATATGAGCACTATTTTAAAGGATACGAGGGAGAAACTAAAAGTACTGCTGGACTTAGTTCCTAGTGTATGTACCTCCGACCTCGAAGTTGCAGCAGATCAAGAATTATTTTACCTTATTTCTTTCCTGATTAGTTCCTAAATTAAGAAAGGCCTCATCCTGGTCTACAGGCACAAAATGCGAATGCTAATGAGACTCTTCTTTCTTTAACTTTTAAACGTGTGTTTTTTTGTTTTTATTCTTATTTGTTAATATGAATACCTATTGGAGACCTCCCTAAGCCTCTTGTAGGTCACTGAAATATATCTTTTTTTAAAGGTTGTTCATTGTGAATACCTTTTTTATCGGATGAGGTTATTGCGATGGATTATTAGTACTCTAAGTGTTTAATCTCAAGACGAAACGGTTCGAATTCAATTAAATTTATTTTCGCTGTGTTTGGATTCAATGTATATGACTGAAATGCATCAACTAATAATGTCTCAAGTTGTAGAATGAAGCGGATAGTAAGAATTAGCTTGCCCTTAGAAGGGATTTAGTCAAGTTAAAATTTTATATTGAGTTTCTCAGATTTTTTCTTTGTTGGGTATATTCTTTACTGAGTTTGCATTTAGATTACAAATAAACTATACAGAATATTCGTTAATTTGAAAAGAGATAAGTTTCAAGAACACAAGAAAAAAATTTCAAGAACATAATTAACTCCAGTGTGTCATATTTCAATATTTCATTAAGTTTATGGAAAAAGAAGAAAACAAATAATATAGAAAAGGGTATTTCAAAGGGTTGAATAACTAAATACACGTTCAATCCAGGAAGAAGGGCAGAAGATACTGATGGAATTATTATTTAGAAATATAAGGAGTTTGAACATTGACACTACAAGATTTCAACCATAGCAGCAGTTTGTTGCCTTTTCCCTATGGAAAATTAAGTATAATTCAAATGAACTCGATAGGATTAGTATTTAGTGAGAGAACCCACATCAGTAATGAAAAAAGTTACAAATTTGAGCTGTTAATTTGGTATCTCGATATCAAATATTTGCATTCTGTTCCTTTGATTAAGTGCCGAGGGTCTAAAGTATATATTTAATACGAATATGGAAATATGTAGGCATGAATTATCTAATTGTTTAGATATTTTTTACGACTGAATGATTTTAATAGCTGACATAATCGATAAACCCATGGCTCCCAACAGCGCGAAATCTCCCAAGAGAGCTCCAGTATTTCTTAGCGGATGCGCTGCTCCTTCCTTTGTCACATAGAAGCAGTACAGAAGCCTTCCAACAAAGAATGCTACTCCAGCAATCGTTGCGTAGAATGGATAGACAATGCCTCCGATCAGCGTCATGATCACAAACGCTGCGATCTGCTCAACTAAGTTATAGTGCGCTCTTTGAGCATTGTTAAAGTAGACCCAGTCTTTGTAAGAAAGTTTCTGAGAATATCTGCCATTTCCCATGTCTGGATATCCCAGAGGTCGGACATGAGTCTTGGTTTCTTTGAAATGTAAGTCTCCGAAATGAGTTTCCATGAACTCTTTATTGAAAACTTGTTTCCTCGCGCGTGCGACAACAGCGAAACCAATAACGAAGCACTCAAGTCCGATAGCTACAAGAACGAGCAGTAGCCAGCCGTGATCAGGAGTGATGACCAGAGAAAAAGCCATTGGAATGAGCTGGTTGTTTTATCAAATTTTCAATCGAATTATCTGAGGATTGATTTTCAAAAAAACTTTCAAATAAGATATGTTTTACAATTTCCTTAATGGTGATATGGTGTCCAATTTATCATTTTCTATTCTATACATCACAATTTGCCTGAAATTCATACTCATCGAGAGCTTTCTGGAATTCACAACATTCCTTTAGCAGATATTAACTCTAAGATAGTCAATTACAATTACTTTATTCAATAACCGCTTGGTTTTCAAGTAAAGCACAATACAATGGTAGACTACTAATCAAGAGTCACCGTTTCAAAGAGACATTTTTCCAATTCAACTTTATCATCCTCAGCATAAGAGAACATAGGCAATTTCTTCTAACTTATCATTAAAAAGATTAATGATTGGAGGTTGCATTGAAATCTATGTATGACAGAAGAACACGCATCATATTTCCGTGATTTGCATTATTTCGAGTGTTTTATGGACATTTCAGTCTTTGATACAAAATTTGAAAGGGAATCAAATCTCCTAGCACCCCGAATTCTGTTTTAGGTTCGTAGCAAGGTTCTATTATATAAAGAAAGGAAATATCCAAGCTGAGCAGACTGATTTTGAATTTTAATTTGCCAAAGGTTTGAGTAATACCCTGCCTGAGTTGATATCGTAAAATAGCAATTTACAAAATTTTTAATTCAAATTCAAAAGCCTTTTTGTTACCAAAAAATACAACTGCTGAAAACTCGTCTATAAATACTCCAGGATAAAACAGGTTTATAATTCAAAAGTCATCAAAACTTTTAGAACCTACCTTTTTCTTCAACAACCTTTAGCACATCTTAAATGAGAGAAGTCATCTGTATCCACATCGGTCAAGGTGGTATCCAAGTCGGTAACGCCTGCTGGGAACTCTTCTGCCTTGAGCACGGTATCCAACCTGATGGTCAAATGCCATC
>ENA-UOTZ01000820-UOTZ01000820.1-compost-metagenome-genome-assembly--contig:-NODE-820-length-24754-cov-11.270373_pt1 | contig 24754 bp, 18 predicted proteins | sample MGYA00238144_ERZ746983 | MGnify/ENA primary metagenome ERZ746983 (study PRJEB28759, sample SAMN06268863) | compost metagenome | isolation source: single cell | place: USA: California, Emeryville, Joint... | reverse complement strand
TAATCAAATTTAAAACAAAAATTTCAAATTTTATCTGATCAAAGGTCATCATCAGTAGCAAGAAACATACAATATCTTTTTTTAACAATCAGAGAAACAGCTTTGAAAAATAGGTGACCGGTAGCATGAGCGAAAAAAGAGTGCTAGGGTAATTAATTATCAAGCGAGAAACTGATCTGATGGATAAAATTTTTTTTAAAAAAAAAGCAAACGAACTAAGTTAATAGAAGTACTAAGTATTAATAGTTTGAAGAGATCCTCTCCTACTTTGAAAATGGCTCTTGAAATTAAATTGTCTGCAGAAAGTATAAATATGAACAAACTGTAAAGTAATAATAATTTACTTTGAGAAATTTTCAAATAATGTCTAACATTATAATATTCAAACAAACTAAAATATCTTATTACTCTTGGGATTTACTATGCATCAGTGTTAGGCTATGCTTTTTTTTTCGTTTGCAAGGTCCTCCAAAAGTCTTGTTCTCTCACTTTCTGATTGCACAATTTTATGAATTATTGTGATCGCTAGTGACGACCGACAGGAGCGATCATAGATATATATATACTGTTTACTAATTAGTATAGGATAAATTCATAGATAGTATCAGGTAGGGAAAGTATGCTTCAATTAGATGTCAAACTGACGAAAATTTACGGAAAATTTGCTACTCAAACATATGAAAAAAAAGGGGGAACTCGAGCCATTTATTTGAGTATAAAAGGAAGCAAATTTGCGAATCTAGTAAATGATCTTAGACAGGCATCGCATCGGTTATCCAAGGAGCCAGGACTGATTATTTAAAGTTGTATTGCTAAACCCAGCAATAGTAGCATGTAATAATTGTGCCTTCTCTTTTGTTTGATGAATCGAGTTGATGAATTTTAATCTTCATAACTTCTTGTGACAACTTACTTCAATTAGAGTTGCGCTGTTGACGACTCTAAGGTTACATGCATTTCAAATCCAAGATTTAAAAAGAATGCGAGAATTAGTGCATTCAAACTTAGAGCCAATACTAATCATCTTTGAAAAAAATTTCTCAAGATGTGTTGATTTTCAGTTGTGAAGAGATGATTTTTCTTCATTTTGATGGCTCTAGTTTTATGGGGTATTCAATTTGAGATTCGATATTAACTAACATGAATCGGCAGACTTTATCTCACCCTAAATCCAACTACCAAGAGTCCTTCCAACAAATCCATTTTCTCTAACCAATTTCAATACACTGCATTTATTAATAAAATAAATTCGTTAGGCGGACAATTGCATTTTATTTGATTGCTTGTACTCAAAGAGGTTTTGCTAACTTCTCCTTATATATTCAAAAAATCCATCACTATCACAGAGTAATGACAGAACTCACTGCAGACTACTTGAAAGAGGACGAAGAAACCTTGACATTGATGTCTCAAATCAGTAAGAAACCCCTTTTTCTTCTAATTTCATTGATTGTATTTCTCAGGAGGCTTAGTCGCAAGAATTAAAGAAGTCAGTCATAAAAATGAGTTGATCATTATCGAGCTGGTTCAAAAGAGAAAATTACCAGATTCATTTAAAAAATGCAAAGCAATTACTTGCAACCTCAACAAGAGAGAAGTCTCCAAAAGGGAGTTAGAATTGGTTAAGGATAAACTAAATGACAATCTCCTGAACCTGCTGAGTGAGTATAATACGCTCCAGGCCCTCGTTATTGAATCAAATCCAACTGGAAGAATAAATCCGACATCCCGACCTTTACAGGATGCTACAAATTCAAAGCGTCTGATGTTTGAAAAGATGACTAAAGTTTTAAATGAAGATAATGACGAGAACATGCCTGTGATTACAACTGAAGCTGATTCTTTGCTAATGAAAAATAAACTCATTCCTACGTTTTCGAATCACAGGTCGAAGACTGAAATTTTCAACATTACTACGAGTTTATCAGAACCAAACCACAATTCAAGACTCAGTAGGGTTGATGGCACGAGAGGTCAATATTCTGGTAGCCATTGCTATTGAATAAGGGAGAAATAATAATATTTTCACTTTTCTAGGAAATTTAGGAGTCAACCAATCGATGAGTTCAAGATATGACTCAAATTTCTCAGATCAGAGCATTTTGCAAGGAGGAAATGCAATATTGAGTGAAGCAAAGGAAGGGTTGGTCAACCTGCAAGAATTAAATAACCAACTAAAGGATAATTTGCTCCGTTTGGGTAGTCTGGGGCTCGGGAAACAATATGTTTCCAAAACAGGGTCATGTCCGAATTCGCCTACTTCAAAGGAGGAATGGCGTAATAACGAGTCTCCTAAGTTAGCTGCTCTTAAGAACTATATCTGCCATCTCCAGGATGCCATTACAAACCTTGTTGTTGAGATTTCACAAGAACGAACAATCTACAAAGAAAGAATCAGAATTTTAGAACTATCACTGGAATCAACAATTAAAAAGTACGAAAGAAAGCTCAAAGAGCAAAAATACTACCCACCTTTCGATCCTAAAGTCTTAGAAGAGCTCAAAAAAATCACAAAATTCAGTCAGAATATTCTGGAGAAAGATTCCAATGAATACTCGCAGGAAGAGATTACGATCATGCAGACTCTGAAGGAGTTGAGTAAGAAACCCTCAGAGCAGCCAAAGGGGATGATGGATGAGTACAACAGCTCTAACGTGAGTCTTTGTTCACGTCCTTCAGCATCCTCATTCACAAAGCCTGCACCACTTTTTGTTCAACAATTTGATCCTGATCTCTCTGATCTCTCGAATAATATGAGCCAAGTACTAAGTGAATCAGCTATAGATCCCAATTTATCAAGACGAAATTCTCATATTCCCTCAGTCAGCTATGAAGATATAAAGAACATCTATTGCGAGGGAATAACTCGAGAGCAAATAAACTTCTTAAGTCAGAATCTCCTCTCCAAAATAAATGTTCTAGATTCTGTACATCAAAAACAAAACGGCGTGGACTCGCAGTTCCTTCTGAACCGCAAAAAGCAAGAGCTTGCTTTGAAAAACGTTAAGAGGGGTTCAGCAACTCGTCGGGAAGGACGAAAAGCACTAGGCTGCAGAGAAGCGAATCAAGCGATTTCAGATCTGTCACTGAGCGATATTAGCAATATTAGTATCCCGAAGAATAAAGAGAATTACGAACGTTTAAAAAGATATCCAGATGAATCTTGCGATTACATTCAGTCACTTGAAAGGGAAATTGAGTCCCTCAAAGACAGATTAGCGGTATGTGAGCGTAATTTGATGGCAAAAGTCTATCAATATGAGGATCCTTTGAAGTAAGAAATAGCTATTCGGATTATGGTAACTATTTGAATACAGGTCGACTCTCGAAGAAAAAGAGATAAATGAGAAAAAACGCATGATTGCAATTGAAGCGAAGAAAGTTTCTCTCAGAAAGAGACTTGTTGAACTTGATGTAAATGCTTTGTTAACATTATCTAGTACCACTAGTACTTTATTTTATAGAGAGAAAAGGTAGACAGAAAGAACCAAGAGCTAGCTAGTGCAAGTCAGAAGATACTTTCAGCTATTGAATCCCATAAAAAATTTCTCAAACAGTCATCATATGTTCCAACTCTAGAAACAACAATGGCATCAAAGGTTGGAAAGTAAATTTCAATAGTGAATTGAACTTCTGCCAATTCCAATTTCGAATGTCTTGAAAAAAACATACTCAAGAACTATCTTTTTCTCCCAATTTTTCATCTGTAAATAGATATTTCTGATCATTGACAATAGATGTTTTTGTAATTGGAAAACAAGGCGTTTTCAAAATTTCGGTTAAAGATTCCTCATAAATAAAAGCGGCTTTTATCAATCAAAAACAGGTAGAATGTCATCAAAGAACAAAAATTTTGGGAGATATTGACAAAACATGCGTTATTGATAATTTTTTTTTCTCATATTAAATATAACCAAAATGCAGCATGTGTATTAATACAGAAACCTTTGGAACTTATTTGAAGTAATAAGAACGTAATGGAACGAAAAAAGAAATAATAGGATGTATTGAGTTAAGATCCGACTTTAAGTTTTGCTTATTCGACGGAAGGAAGCTGATATCTGCAGGTAGGACATTCCATTTTGATACTCATCCAATTGAGCAAGCAAGAAACATGGTATTTATGAGAACATGGGGTCTGCATATATTGGTTATCCCTTGGTTTGAGCAGCTTAAACAAATTGAGCGCCTGAGAACTCAGAGTTGGATCGATTGATGGCGATTCATTCAGCGGGTTCATACAGATTGCGCAATCGCACTGAAAGTTGGAATTGCAGATTAAATTACACCAATGAACAATATTTATTCTTACTATTTCTTCCAATGGAGTGCTCTCAAGGTCTTCATCCTTAAAAGATACTAAATAGTTGTATTTAGGAGGCAGTAAAAAGCCAGGAACGAAGAATTTATTTCCATAATGCTCTTGCATACCTATCGTGATTATCTACGAAAGAAAAGAGATCAGGGAATTTTTTCTAATTTTCATAATCAACCTGAGCAGAGAGCAGTAAAAATAACGTTGTTATGAATATTGGAGAGGATCGCATGTGCATGATATTGTAAGGACAGCCTCGATAATATAACTAAGCATTAGTTAAGAAATAGAAATAAGAGGTAATCACCGGCAATAGAAGTTTGACTCCAGCAAGCAGAAATAATGGATAGTGGCTGCTACCATCTACGCGCTGAGTGCGGTTTGCATTATGAAAAATTTGTGGGACTAGAATAAGTGTCATAAATAGGAGGAAGGTGTTCTCCAGAATGAATAAATAGAACAGTATTAATGACAGAAATAAGCCTCCATCTAAGATGATTAGTTAGTAACAAGTAAAATGGAGTTCGAGTTACATAATTTTATGCTAAAAGATGTGGATTCTCGTCTTATGTTCTCTGCATTCTAAAGTTAAAGATAAACAAAATTGCGATGAAAAAGACATTAAGTACATTTGCTTGGAGCTCCAAATGAGTCTTCCACATGATAATCATGAGCCGCAAATCCAGAACGGCAAAAAGGATGAAAAATAGAAAAATTGGCATCACGAAGAGGTGAAATTCTTTCTGGATAGCAAACAAGTTAAGGGGGTTTTTGGATGAAATTCGCCAATTACTTCCATCTGCATTGCAAACATTAAGTGAGTTATGCATATAAATCCATCCCAAACCGTGATGCTCCCAATCGTCAGAATAGAATACTAATATTAAGATTTAAGGTTACACTGCTCGTCTCTCAAGATAATTACTTTGTAAGCTTCATGAACAGATTCGATGACTCTCCGTAGAATTTGTGCTGTTTGATAGAAACTTACTGAAGCTATCATTATTAGCAGAAATGAATAATTGATGACTCTTTTCTCCATTTTCTTTTAAAACATGAGCTTCAGAAAAGGTGTATGTATAGCTTACTTCGAAATTATGAGCTATATTGGTACTAACTATGTCTAATTCGCATTCTGTAGAATTAATGTGAAGCATTATGCCCTCATCAGTTGAAAAAGTTCCATTAGGTAGGATCGCTCTGGAAAAATTGATTGTGGCATCAATTGGACACCCTGGGAAAACGTTAGCCTCGAAACAATATGGAAAATTATCCATACTTCTGCGAGATTGTAGTCGAAATCCTCTCACAAGACTAATTGTTTCAGTTTCGTTTTTGATAAAAACAGCACTATAAAAACTGTCAAGAAAAGTTGTAAAGCTGCTTTCACCGTCGATTCGTGTCATAAGTCACATTTCGAAGAATCAGTATAATATAACTATCGTCGTTGTACTCTCCGTCGTGAATGTACATAGTGAGGACTTCAGAAGGTTCGTTTTGACTTTGACGGAAAAAAGCAGGCTAGTAGTAGATAGATTTAATAATAATGTGAAGTATATTGAAATCAGTTTTTTTTTTTACAATTTGGTAATAAAAGTAACCAAACAAGAGTTCTATTCTGCCACCCGGCCTCTCAAAAGTCTTTAGTATTGAATTTTTTCGATCTATTTCAGAAAAATCCTTTGTGCTCCAGGCACCATTTAAATAATATCCATGAAGCATTCGAAAAGTTGTCAGTTTGGAATCTATTGCTTGATTAATTTCTCTTGATACCAAGCTATTACCGGTTGCTTGAAAAGAATCTTCTGAAGAGCTATTGGAAACTCCATTTATTTCTTGATATTGTTGGTCTGTGTCTGTATCTGGGATAGGTGAAGTCTGGCAGTAAAGAATGCTAAAACGCAAAAGAAAAATAGAATTACTATTATGCTGACGCTTACATAGAGGCTGAAAATTAGCAAGAAGATCAGAATGTTTTTGGTGTGCTCGTGCATATTTATTTGTTCTCTCAAATAAAACCAGATATTAGTTAACTCAAAAAACGCAAAGTTTGTTGAAAAATAAAATCTGTCCTTGAAAATTCGATGAAGCCAAGAGAAATACGATCCTTGGAATATGAAATATAGTCATTAAAGCAATGAACTCTGTAATGTTCATACACAGACAGTTCGTTCCGCATAAGAAATATTCCAAAGACATCTACTTGGATAAGCTTTTCAAAATATTCATAAAACTAAATACAAATTCCGAACTCACAAAAGAAACCATCTTTATGAGCTTCGAGCTGATAAAATAAACTCAAGGGATTTTTTGAACTTACGAAGAAAAGAACATCACCATGTCGATATATTGATAAATTTTGGGATGATGGAAAACCTGCCTAATCGTTTAAGATCAATTTACCATGCTCATCAAAATAGCAGACATATATAATGTAAGTTTTTCAAAGCGGGCAACATAATTATACAAGGATTAGATTTAACTAAAATACCTAGTGGTTAACTAGATCTGTGATCGTGCTGTTTTTCTTTCTAGGTGCAATCTTTACTTTCCTTTTTTAATTATTGCGATAACTTCCTTTGTGCTCCCTTCCATAATTGAATAAGAAATCAACACTAGAGCCTCCCTTTCTTTGGCTGTGATAATATTGATGCTTGCAGTATCTCCTTCCGAATTCAGAATGGCAGATTACTTTTTGACAGTTCCCATGTTTATACTGCTGATCATTTTTAACGAAGGGTTTATTAAACTCAGCTCTCGCTTGGAAAAGTTTATCCAGCCGCAGTTTACCGACTTCGCTTCTGATAACAGTAGTCGCAAGAAGTCTTACAGCCTCTAATGAATTCTCCATTGAGTATGCAGCTTTAAAAGAATCGTAGACTTTCACAAAGAGAACCCTTATTCATATTGACCAAGACGTTATTTTTTGTGATTAAAGTTTGCTTGTCAATAGAGATTGCTTCTTCTCTCAAAATTATCTTATATGCAGCCTTCTCGAGATGGGAATTGACGCTGGGTTTTAGCTGCTGATTGTATCTTCCTATTCGCTCGACAATATGCAAATTTTGATGAGGAACTATGCTGAAACATTCAAGAAAGATATTGTAATTTTATGACCGCTACCATGGCAGCTTGTTTTTGATACTAACTATTTCAATGTGATACATGACATGCACAAGAAAACACAATTACTGCTGTAGCATGGATTTCAAGACATCTTGACTTTTTAAGAATTTCATTGGTGAGCAATCTTCCATTTTGAAATTAGTACCATATTCAGTAAAGAAATTTGTTGCTTGGACATCTGTGAAATAGATTCTTGATCGAACTGCTGGATCAACTTTCCTATTGTGATACTTTTCGTTTAGTTCGGCCTTGAGGACTTCACATTTCTCGAACTGGAGCATCTTCTGAACAGGATACTCGGGGTCTTCTGGGAACATTCCAAGGTATCTGTACTTAGTTTTAGTATCAGGTTCATTGTTGTCGATGAGACAAATCATGACCGGAAAGTCTAGAGCACTTTGGTTCAGAACAGAATGCCTTTTATTTTTTGCTTTTTGTAAGAATTCATGGACTCCATCGAGCTCCTTGAAGCTCATTAGTATATTTAATATCATAAATTGTGGAGGAGCCAACTCGATTTCCTTATTTAAAAAAAGATTAAGAGACTCTGGAGGTGACATCCACTTGAATTCAGAGCTTTCCTCGAGATTGATAAGCAATTTATGGTGATCATTAATATTTTCAATGTTCTCTTTTGCTGAATAAATGTTCAAAGTTTTCTCTTCTGAAACCTCTGTCAAGAAAAACTGAGTATCATATCTTCTCTTCAAAAATGGAACTGTGATCAGACGAACAAATTCAGTCAGATTGTCCATGTCGGGTTCGATAACGGTTATCAGATCTCGGAAGAGGAGTTTCTCAATATTTTCATGCTTTCCGAGCAGTTCAGCAAGCTTTGCTTTCATAATATGCGATTCTATGGTTGTTTTGCTGAAATATAAACCAGTTTCTTCTAAGCATTCGCGGAGAGCTGTGATTTTCTTTCCGTTAAGGTATTTAGCGTCGAGGGTTGGGTAGTTCTCTCCCATAACAAAGTCGCAGTCTTGATAATCAGAGTCATCTGTGACCCCGCCCGGAAAAGCATAGTTATTCCCCCAAGATAAGCTACTCTTCCTCTTCAAAAAGAGAATTTGATAATTAAAGAAGTTGTTTTTCGCAGGATTGCTGATCCTGCGAGTAATTATTGTGCTTGCTGATTTTTTGGGTATATTTCCAATATGAGACGGTTTCATGGTTAGGTTCAAACAGCTATTTTTGCGAAGTTTACTGGTAATTTATTGAGGTTAACAGCTTATTAGAATCATTTAGAACTATAGATAATCGCAAGTACCCATGTAAAAAAGTGAATCACAGTAAGAAAACTTTGGCTGTGATCGAATTATCAAAAGTTATTCCTGGTTACTTAAGCATGTTTGGTTATTATGGAAGCAGAAAAACGCACATGGAAAAACTCATTAAACACTTCTATATTAGATATTACTTGGGAAAACTATGGAGTTATTATGAACGAAAATTTTTAAGAATCCCTGCTATTTTCAGTAAATTTTCAGATGGCCTCTCCAATTGCGTTGAGGTACGAGTCGATGGTATTTCATTGTTCTGCATTTTTGTTGTATACCTTTCTTTATGACAGTAATTCTGATCATCTCCAATATCATTGTTTATTAGAAAGTGATAATTCGCACTTGATTTCCTGGCCAGTTTTGCCTCCCAATCACTCTGATAACTTTCATTATAGGGTTTTTGATTGTTAAGTAGCGTGCTGGCGCTGAAATCTACAGATTTGTTTTTCGAATGGGTTGGTCGAGAACGAGAAATCGTTAATCTTGGCGATTGTCTAGTTTCTTTTTCGGCTCTCTCAGTCTTTTCAGGAGAAAGAGTATTCCTATTATCCTGTAGAAATATTGGTTTCTGGGAATTTCGCGTACTACGGCTTTCAGGGGTATAAAGTGAGTAGCGGAAGTTTGAGTTTACAGCCACATTTGAAGAGGGTCTATCTCTAAGATTGGTATTGGTCATTCGACCATTCGATCCATCACATTGCCGAGAATATCGGTAGCTGAATTCTCTCTGGGCGTCTTCGACTCGAAAAGCAGAATTTCTATTTATATCTAGATTTCTGGATTTTTCAAACCCATAACTTCGAGGATTACTTTTAGTTCTCGCATCAGTCTGCGGACTTACCATTTTTTGGAATGCGGAGCTGTTCGCTTTATTGTCTGTCTCAAAAAATTTCTTTGCATTGTTTGTGGGGGACTGAAAAGAGTACCGCATCTCTTTATCTTCAAAATTTTTGCTGTTTTCAACTGGAGTTAAAAGAAGATGCTTGTTTTCGCCAGGTGGATAGTTTAATTTGCGATCTCTTTTGTGCTGAAAAAACTTAAACTCATCGCTTTCACGGTCTGGAATGTGAGAAATTCGCTCTTTGTGCTCGAGCTCTGTTTTTTTCCCGTCGAGAAAATTCTGATATGTTCTATCAGGTTGTGTTTTCTGAATTTCTTCTGCGTTTTTTTCAGCTCGATTTGAAAGTAGCCTTTGAGCCAGCTCTGTAGCAATACTCAAATCATTTTTCACTTTTTGTACAGTTGTTTGAGCAAAATGAAATGGATTGATGTTCTTAGATCCTGAATCAGGCAATTTGAAATCGCGCACTGGAGCCCGATCAATCTGGTCAAAACTGAGAGTATCTTTTTGTTCTGTGAAATGTTCATGCTTTCTTCGAGTCGGACATTCCAAAAGATTTCTGAGGTCGTTTCTATCGAACATTTCCTTTTGAATATTTTTGAAGGTAATCCTGCTTGGATATGGGTTATCAGCTAATGTTTCTCTGGTTCCAGGAGAATAGTCTCTCTTGTATAGCTTTGAATCAATCCCAATTTTGTTTTGCTGCTCTAGTATGAGTTGGTCGTACCTATCTCCCTCTCTCAACTTTTGCTTCCTCTTTTCGTCCTTCCTCGCTTTTTGTAGTTCTATTCTCTGGCGTTCCATTTCAGCGAGCCAGCCATTCCCACTTTTGCAATTGTGTGGGCTTACTTTAGGACTGTTAGAATCTCTATGAGTCCGGCTAGCTGTCGAAACTCTGTTCATTACTACCAATTCCCTATTCTGGTCATTTTTACGAGTTTCCCGATCATAGTACTGCTTGACTTCGAAACCTTTGCTGGTGGGGCTTATGAAATTAAGGGGTGTTGGATTGGACGGAGGAGAGTGAAATTTTAATGGATTCATCATTGGTGGTTCTGTTTTGTTTGATTTTCGATTCGTAGTTTTTTCATCATTTACCTGGTTCCTGAAGGAACCAGTTTCATAAAGCGTGTTCTTCTCAGGATGGTCTTGATCCTGCGTGTTCCTACTCATCAGAAATACAGAGTTCCGAGGTCCCTGTTCCATAGAAAATATTTTGCTATTTGACTCAGATCTTGGGAATGACAGTTGGGAAGATGACCGTTGATGAAAGCCTGGGAAGATCTTCCGTTTATGGTCAGGTTGTAGATAACTTGTTCTCTCCACTGGTCTGCACTGTTTTATTGTTGAAGCAAAAGTTGGCGAATCAGTTCCCTCGTGCATTGCTATCTTAACAGATATTTTAATTGTTAATTTATTTGAGCTATGCCATACCGATTTATTCTATAATTACATACTTGATAAGAGTTTCATAAAACAGCGCGCCCATGCTTTCACCATTGCTCGAAATCAGCCCACACCCCCTCAAATTTGTGAGCATGGAGTTTTCATGTTGAGAATGGGTTGGTTACCTCTAACAGTTTTGTGAATAATTTTGTGGAGTGTTATCTTAAAGGTATCATGACAGAGCTTGCCAGGATAAACTTTTTTCCAGAATCCGTCATATTCCTTCAGAAGGAAGTATTTTCAGTAGTCCAAATAGTTACAAAATCGATTAAAACTGCGAGCAAGCCTGAAGCACAATTAACAAAAGCCTAAAATGTGCACGATACAATCATTAAAAAAATATGATAAGAGTGACGAATGAATAATTAAAATTTTTGATTTTTTGATAATTCTATTTCGTTCTGAAGGAGTTTATAGATAATCCTAATAGCCTATGGCGAACAAATTCGTTAGCTAATTCTTTCAAAATAGCGAATATTACCTTATCAGTATTTTGTTTCATTGCGAGATTGTGGTTTATAAAATTGCTTATGTCTTCCTGATCTTGAGATTGTGTTTCCTTTTTAGACTAAAATTAATTAAGAATTCAAATATTATCAGGAATTTGTACATTCAACTTGTTCCGGAAGAACCCGATTGTATCATAAAAAACTTTTTCTCCCAAGAGTTGTATGCACTCATTTGTTTGCTGCTGTATTATTTGCTTCAGTTGGACTGTACGTGAAGAGTTGTCTGTTTCTAAATCTCGTGTAATGTTAAGCTTTGAACTATCTTCTGTAGTAGCCGCTACAGTTTCAGGATTCCTTGAAGAAGACTTATTTAAATCTGTTGAGGCCCTAACCCCCTTCTTAGTTGCATTGTCAGTCGGAGGCATCAGGAAATTGGTTGGCTTGGAAGGAGGTTTCAACATCCCAAACGCCTCAGATTTCCCTCTAGGTCGAGGGATTGCTGTTCTGTTTCCCATATTCATCGAAGCCCTTGGATCGGCGGCCTCTCCAAACATTTCACTCCTATGCTTGCTATTATCATTCTTCTCACCAGGCAGTCTACTCCGTGGTGTTAGATTCGTGCTTCCAAGAAGATCCTATGAGTGATCTTAAGAACCTCTAACAAATTTCGTTCATTTACTTTTCCTCTCTCTAAAGGGATTTTATTATCTAAACTTGGTTTTTTAGCGCCAATGTTGTTGTCAATTTTTTGTTGACCCTTCAAAAAGTTTTTGCTCTGTGCCACAGGAGTGATATTTGCTTCGTTTGAACAATTAGGATGCAAATCAGAATGGAAGTGATTTACTTTGTGGAGCTTGACAATAAAGCTTATAGAGGTTATTAGAGGACGCTTCCTTATTGTGCTCTTTGCCGTTTCCTTCAATCTCTAGAAATTTTCGATATTGAGTTTTAAACCCCATATTATTTGTTGGGATTGGGGTCATGTTTTGTTTGTGTTGAGTCGAAGTGCTCCTGTGCACTTTTTCAGGGTTGGAATTCTCGGTTTCTAAACCAATTTTCATATTTAATTGAAATGAAATGCTACAGACAGTTCACCTTTTGAATCTTCTTGACCCTTGCTCATTAATTCTTTTGAAATTGAGGATCTGACATCTTGGTTTTTTTTTGAAGGGATAAGCCACAAATATATTTCGATTTTAACATACTCGGGGTGGGTTCAACATTCGCTAATATGATGCCTGTGAGTTTTTCGATGTCAATATTGAGTGCTCTCGCTTTATTTATAACGCCTAAAAGGGGAAATTAGATGTGTTAAGAAGTTTATTCCATAAAGTTTAAGAAAATACAAGGTTTAATGAGGAGATCTTTCGCTGAGCTTCGGGCGTTCTGGTCTTTACATAAACAATCATCGATGATGCTTGCCAGCTCCTTCGAGTAGGTGTCAGGAATAGGCTTGTACACGCCTTTTACAATTTTCATTGATAAAATTCCTTGGGAATTCGCTTCAAAAGGGTGCTTGTAAGTACATAACTCATAGAGAATAACACCCAAAGACCAGATATCAGTCTTTTCATTGTAAGGTTTATCTTCACAGATTTCTGGCGACAGATAATAAGGAGTTCCAACCGTGGCATGTGACATCTTCCCGGCATAATCTAACATTTTTGCTAAACCCAAGTCACCCAATCTCACGTCACCTTCTTTCGTCACAAAAACATTCAAACTTTTAATATCGCGGTGGATTATGTTTTTCTTATGAATATAATACAACGCCGTCAGCAGTTGGATGAGTATTTTCCAAATCCTTGCTTCTTGAAGTGGCTTTCCAGATTGTTTTTTCATAAAATTCTCAAGGTCGCCACCCTCGCAGTACTCCATTATGATATTTAAATTGTTATGATCTAAAAACGAATCGTAGTATTTCACAATGAATGCATGGCGAAGACTGGCCAAGATTTGAACTTCATTTAATGCTGTATCTCGAACTTTCGCATTGAGTAGACTGGAATTTATTTGCTTCATCACATATATACACCCATCGACTTTGCGACGCACTTTGTACACTGTTCCAAAGCCTCCCTTCCCAATTTTGTTGATTAGCTCAAAATCATCCATGGACGTAGAATATTTGGTAGATTGATCTTCGTTTTGTTTTTTAGAAACCATAGAGTTAAAAATATCTTAGTAGAGATAGGTAGTGAGTTGCTGAGAAGTTCTATTTTGAGATTTTCTGACTTTCAAATTTGAAGCAAGCTGCTGCTGGTTCTGGTTGTTTTTATGCTGGTTGAGATTTATATTTCCGTAATTAAATTATTCGTGCTGGGTTGGCAAAACTTTAATTTTCCGGAATAATATTTTCGCTTTTTTCCATTTCAACAGCCGTTGAAATTAATTCAAATGACATCCAAATGAAGGAGAAGGAAATGGTTTTCAGGATGAGAATCGAAGAAGAGAGAATACTTCAACAAAATTATTTTATTTATCAAAATTGCGACCGTTGCAAATTGACCATCAAGCTCACAAGCAAAGCTGTCTTTTGGTCGTATACAGCGACTAATAGTTTTAATTAATGTTAGTCAGACGTTCTATTGCGAGTATGAGCCCTTCGACGTATGTTGAAACCTAACTAAGGTTAATGTTGTTTGCTCATCGACTCAGAACTTCTAACGATCTGGAATTATTTTATTGTTTTTGCCAATTTACTTAAAATTTTATTTGATAATTTAGAAAAGCCCTAAAACTCAGTGCACTCCTAGTCTCTTCGAGCGCTGGGTGATCTTGGGAGTATTGACGTTTGATCTAATTTGCATTGTTCCCTATAGATAGGTCTAAATATTTCCCAAAATTATTATCATCTGCTTTTTTGGCAAATGAAAATTAGGCTAGAATCGAATCCTAAGTAACAAATCATGATTGTCAGTTTTTTATGCATTTTTACTGAATCTCTCTCAGGTTAGTGAGATATCTTCATTAGATTTGAAAGTTGCTCCTCTTTCTTTTTTTTTTTGGGAAAGTCTTAAAATCGAAAATTAATTATTCTATTCATACAAATTTAGTCTGATACAACGGGTTTTTTGAATCTTCGTAAACGAAATATCTAATTTGCAATTATGCTTCACCTTTTTTGAGGGCTTAAAACCTATTTTCTTTACGAATTATTTCGGTGTTCTTTCACTAGAAGAATTACCATTTCGCGATATTAAATACGCCCTTCTTTTATGATAAAAAATTAGTGAAAACTCAAAACTTTGTATCTACTCGTGAAACCTCACATTTCGTTTAGACTGTCGGCAGCCTATTCAATCTCTATAATGGACTCATACGAAGCAAATTAAAGCCATATTCAGTCAACTTTTTGCAGTCAGTGAATCGGTGGTCAACTGATTTGCTGCCCAAGGCGACACAAATTATCCTTTGACCATTATCCACTGAGCATGAAGCGAGACAAGGGCCCGCTGTTGCAGTTATTCCTGTCTTTATTCCTTCATATCCTTCGCCTAAGAGTTGATTCGTATTGTTCCAAGTGACATTGCAATTCTCTTTAGACCTCTCAATGACACACGAGTAACTCTGAGTACCAACGATTTGCCTAAGAATAGGGTGTTGCATAGCAACGACACACAACTTTCCCATGTCCAATGCGGTTGAATGACTGTTTTGATGGCAGAGACCATGCGGATTCCCAAAATAAGTTTGCGTCAGGCCGATTTCTTTAGCTGTGCGATTAAGTTCTCTGAGGAAATGTCGCATTGCCATTTTTGGTTTCACTTTTGATTGAACCCTTCGGTCTGATTTTTCGTTCGTGTCCTCTTGTTGAGAGTGATATATCTTTTTCCCTAAATACTCAGCAATCGTATATGCAGCGTCGTTTCCACTCGGCAGCATCATTGCGAACAAGAGATCCCATAAAGAAACGATGTCTCCCTTCTTGAGTTCAGCTGAAGTCCCAGGCATTTGAGCTGCTTTTCGAGTAACTATTACTTTTTCTTCAAGTGGGTGCAGCGAATTCTGTTCAATAAATCTCAGCGCACAGAAGCAAGTCATTATCTTTGTGAGACTGGCAACTTCGCGACTTTCTTCTTCATTCTGACCGCAAATCATATTTCTTGTGCTCGCGTCGAAAATTACCCAAGACTTCGCTGTCACCTTCGGTTTTTTTATTTCTAATGCTAAAAAACCTAAAAAAATTTACTAAGAATCGGATTCTTTTTGAGTAATTGAGTGTACCTTCTTTAGAAAGAGGTGTTACTGAAGCCACGGATTTTCTGCTTGATACCTGTATAGCCATTTCTTGTCTTGAAGGGACTTTGATCAGTAAATCAGATTTTTGAAATGCATTGGTTAGGTTATGAATCGAAGATTGCCTTTGATTAAGTGCTGGTATATTTGAAAGTTTTTTCGTAGGAGATGTAGTTGTCATGATTTTTCTCTCTGAGATTTTAATATCTGAATTCGAAATTTTCCTGTTTATAGTTGGAGTCACCCTCTCACGCACAATTCTCTCCGTAAGTCCACCAATTCTTTCGGACTCGGAAGATATTCGTTCATTATCAGGAATCGTTGATATCCTTTTGACTGAAAAATCGTTGGGCTCAGACAGTTTTAATGATGCACTTGGCCTTTTGCTAAATTTTTGCGTAAACAAAATTGATAATTTTTCATTTTGCACAGCGGTTGTTTTTAATGGCAAAGAAGAAGGATCTTGACAGACTTGAATATTGACTGTTTTGTGACGTCTGTTTGCAAGCGGGGTTTGAGGCTTTGCGCTTCCTACATGAACAAACCGGAAATTCTGGATACATCCAGTGGCTGAGGCCTCTGATGGTTTCTCATTGATAAATTCAACTTTGTTCTGGTGACTCGTATATTCAGAGATTTTTTGAACATTCACTTGTTGTTCATGGTTATGTAAATTTGGTGGTGGCGGTCTCGTTGTTTTACGAGTAGTTGTGTTTGAATCCCCGGGGCTAGGACTTTTAAATAAATCGTTCAGATCCTCTCCATTGCCGCCATTGCGAGTCGTTTGAGATTGATAAGTTTTAATTCTCACAAGGCCAGGGGAAAATTTAGTTTGATTATTGCCTATGGGCCTCTGGTTAATTGAATGCGACTCGGGTGGCTCTTTTTTGAGAGGTGAGGTTACTTCAGAAACACCTTTCAATAGTTTTTTGCTACCATGCAATCCTCTTTGATCTTGAAATAAATAAGGTATTTTTGCTTTCAAATCATTTAACCCATCAAATTTAGAAGAAAGATAGTTCTTTTTTAACACAAGAGTCTCCGTTTTGAGAACAGTAACGGGTCCAAACAGCCCTTTAGACGACAGGTTTGTGGATTTGAAAGTACCCTTCAGTAAGTGCGCAGCATAAAGGCTGAGATTTTCGTCGTTAAATTCCATTGGGATTCCTCGTGGAGTCGGAAATGCAAAATCCTCCCTACCTCTCTGATGCATGATTTTCTCTCTGTGGTAACCAAAGTCATTCATTTATCCAAGCCGATTAAATGAAGTACAACAATAAAGCCTCTGAGATTTAAAATTTTATTTTAGACCTGTATATGAATTAACAAAATTTAAGTGACTCAAACACACAGATTTTCATGGGAGCTGAAAAATTACTCATCTGCAAACTCTTCCAAAGAATAAAGTCTCATGATTCAAGTCAAAACGATCTCGTAATTGTGAGTTCAATATTTTAATGAAGAATTTTATAGAAATGGGTAAATCGGAAAAATTATTTATTAGCCTTGTAAGTAATTACAGAAAAAGTGAAAGCTTATATAGATAAATTCTCGAAGTAAGTCTTTTCGGTTTAGAGTTTCATGAATCTCAACAATAGAGATAGAGTGGTCTTTCACTAGCTCAGATTATCCTATTAGACAAGCCATTTAATAAGAGTGCCACGCTCCCACTGGCCCACTCTTTGTTCCTTTTGTGGGTCGATTTCAACACCAATTCCGTCTTGGTACCCTTCGACCCAATCTCCTCGATAGCTCCAACCATCATTCCAATGGTAAATTCCATATCCATCCTTTAAATCCAATTTAAAGTCGCCTAAATAGCGACCGCCATGCTGCTCCACAAGCAGGCCCTTTCCGTGCATCATGTTATCTTTCCATTGTCCCTTATAGAGAGTACCATCTTGCCAATGATAGGTTCCGGTTCCTTCGATTCTATTTTCAAAGAATTCTCCTTCGTAGGTTTCTCCATTAGCCCATCTATAAACACCTTTCCCGTGCTTTAATCCTTTCGAAAACTCTCCTTCGTAAATAGTACCATCCATTCGGGTTTCTTTGCCCTCGCCTTCTCTCTGGCTATCATAAAATCCTCCTTCGTAGACAATTTCCCCATCAGCTGATTCATATTTTCCGAATCCACACAACTTATCTCGAGCCCAATCCCCTTCGTACATGTCTCCTTCGCTTGTAAATAAGATGCCTCTGTTATTCCTTTCGAGATCAACTTGGTTGCCATAGTACAACTGCCCAGTTTCTTCGACAATGAGTGCGATGCCACCATTTTTTAAGCAATCCTCAGTTCCAACTAAATACCTCCCGTCATTTATCTCAAAAATTGAGTTCTCTAGGAGAAAATCCTTAATTAAAGTCTTTATGATCGTGGTTCTGGGGTGAGTATTAATAATATTTTCAACCTGAGCTCTGAGGCGGACATTCATATTTTGATCTCCGTTTATAGTGCTGTGCTTTGAAGGCTGAGTCTCTTTGAAATATAGCACGCATTCTTCATCGTTCTCGAAGGAGGATGTATCACGTTTGCCACTTTCTTCATTTTCTTCCTGGAAAAGGGTTACTCCAAACATCTCAGGGGGCTTATCGACAATTTCTGGGTTGTATCTGAACTTAGTCGTCATTGCCTGAGGAGTGGCTCGCTTGTTATTCGAAGGTGGAAATCCAACGTCAAAGGACTGAGGTTCCTCGTGTCTTGGCTGACAAGAATTTGAGGATAAAGAGTCACAATTGTCATTAGTACTCCCAGAGGTCCTATCAGCAGGGACCAGGGATACTTGGCAATAAGTGAGTGGATGACTATCAGTGGTCATACTTTTTTCATGGCAAACTAGACTGCATCTTTTGAATAAGTCTGCGAACTGGCTTTGAATCTCAACCAAGATAAAATTAACTGATTCGACAACTTCCTCTTGAATTTCTTTTGAAGCTTTCCCATTTTGAAAGATGCGTTCAATTTCCACAATAGTTTTGCAAAGACCTTCATCTTCTCTCGAACTCTCATTGATTGTCTCCAGAATACTTCTTTTCAGAGCCTCAGGGTCTTTCTGATCAGCAAATGGTCTCTTCTCAAGACTTTTAGGTGATTTCTGCACCTTAAGCCGTTGAATCTCTTGCTTTATTGTCGAAAATGTTCCGTTCTCATTCGAAAGTATGCGAGTGTAAAGATACTTCTTCAGTTGAGTCGAAATCGCCAGTAACTCTTGATCTATTCGAGAGAATTCTTCTTCGATTCGCATATTGAGCTCTTCTGCAAGGGATTTGGTCTGTGATTCGATTGTCTGGAGTTTCTCATACAGCGATTTTTGAGCAAGGAGTTTATCTGCAGAGAGACATAGCGGTTTGCTCAAGAAGCCTTGGAGCAGTTGAAGAGCGGATTTGTGCTCAACAGCATGTTCGGGATGGTGAATGATGCATTCTGGACATAATAAATTTCCCATCGAGCAATCTCTGATGGTGCAAATTGTAACAATGTTAGAATCAGGATGGAGACTGCAGGGTAATGAAACAGTGTTTGCTCGAGGCGTGTTCGTTGGCTGCATGATTTGCTGTTATACTCAAAGACTCTTATCGATCGATCCGAAGAACAGAGAACGAATTATGAATAAGATGAATATTTTTTAAAAATCAAACCGTTGAAATGCAATAAGTTTTTCCGTGTATTAGTATAGAGTGAAAATAATGAGAGTTACTATGCTGAGAGAAATATGAAAAGAATCATAAAATAGAAAAAATATAATTTCATGAGCAGTGCAATTAACCTCGTTGCTAATTTTTCCCCTGTATGATAGGTGTCAGTCGAGATACGGTTTTTTCAAAATTTTTTCTGAATGGTATAGGCGATCAGCAGTATGTCTTCAGCGACTATTAATTCTATTGTCAGGTGTAGGTTTACTATTATAATAATAGGAAATTAAGGAGCGGTTATCGAATCTCCGAAACCTGAAAAAGACAAAGTACTGACAGATATAGTTCCTCTCTCTTTTTCTCTTTCAACTTAAGATGAATAGCAGTATTTTGATAAGACTCTATCATCTTTTGATCTCAAGATATATTTGATATAAATATTCTTAGGATTTTTACTGGAAACTGTTTGAAAGAATGCTTCAGCCTCACCTTTTTCTTTCCCACCAAATGTGTAACTCTTTGTTGTTGAAATGGAATGGAATTTCTTGATCTATCAATCTTTTTCTTTGTTGAATATGAAAAGTCTGTATTTTTGAGACTTATATTTACTTTGTTTTTTTTTTATTATTTTTCAATATATCTTTTTTTCTTATTATAATGAGAGTACATTTTGCTTAACATCCAGCAATCATTATTAAGACAGACTCTTTAGACCAAATAGAGGAATAAGAGCGTACATAGTAGAATAATTAAGTTTTGCTTGAGTAGAGTACCTCCGACAATCGAGAGAGGAGGAACTAATATGATGAGAATTAATCAGATCAAATAAAGGAAAGAAAATTTACTGTAATCAGGAGGCAAAGTCGTGAATGCTACCGACACGACTGAATCGTCATTCATGAGATCCGGATAGCCAGGATGTACACTTCCTCCCACAAAATATGCATTATATTCAGTTAGAGCGTCCAAACCGGTGACATTAATATTGAAGACTTTAAATGCTGTGCTCACTTCAACACTTCCAGAGGGATACTGGACATTACTGCCGTTGAATCCCTGAGAGACTTGATAAGCAGAGGGCTTTCCCAAATCTTCACTACTCTTAACGCAAACAACATAGACGAATCCATAAGTATCAAGCTCGACCGAGAACTGCGTCCAATAAATGCTAATATTTGAAGCGGTTGGAGTGGCGAAAAACACTGGAACATAAGATTTAAACTCCGTTGCTGGGATTGTATAGCTGGCATCAAAGTTCTGCAGCTCTGAAGCAAGGACCGTTCGATTGTTGTTTAACGAAAGAGCGAGTTCTACCGGACTTGGGAATACTTCTGTATTTGGGGATGGTTTCAGCTGCAGATACACGATCGTGCTGATTGTTGTTGATTGGAGGTTTCTTTCTTGATGCTGTTCTTCTTCTTCCTCTGGTTCGATAACCTCTGTGCCATCGAGCATTCTTCTTCTGAAGAAATATTTCTGGATTTGAATCCTAAGAAATTAATAGTTCATGTATAAAGTTTAATTTTGGAAAAAATTATGTTATTACTTTGAAGTGCTTAGGCTCAGAATAAAAGCTGTTTCGGTCATAATATTAGCTTTTTCTGCCGTATTTAAATAAGCTTGCTTGAATTGGAAGTTGAAATTAGCTGCAGGGTACCGATCTGAGGTTGAATTAGCCAAAATTATAATATATTTGATGCGATTAGAAATAATGTAATTACCTGCGGTGGTAAAAGTTTGACTTTTAGGGTTGTTGGTCAAGCCGGCTCTATTAGTCACATAGACATACACTTGATATGGAGTTTGTGCAATCAATCCAGTGACCTTTATTTCAACTCTGTTTGTAGTACCGATCATCGAGTATCCATACTGTGAGAGGGTAGTCAGATAGGTCGGAGGTCCTTGATTCGAAACCTCCTCATATGTTGGAGTGATTGTGTTTGCCAGCGCAATCATATAATAAGCTATTCCTAAGTCACTCGTACCAATCACAATGGTTGCAGTAGTCTGCGTCACCGAAGTGATGTCAAGTTCTGTTATTTCGGCCGACGAAGTAATTGGATCCACCAACTGGAAGTCAATAGTTCCACTGGAAAGAGTGTAGATATCCTTGTTTACTCCGGTTAGTCCCAAATTTACTTGTCCTCTACTGATGGTTGCATTGACAGAAGCAAGGATAAGGAAAGAAGCAGACGTACTTCCTGCACTAAAGACAACATTCTTTTTGCTGAGACTTACCCCTTCGTAATCGCCTGCTAGAGAAACGGTTATTTCAAACCCAACGTCAGGACCGTATTGAACAGTAAAAATGACGGGCAATGAGTTTCCTCCTCTTGGAATATCAGGCACTGTCGGCACCGTAATCAATATATCTTAAAAAATAATAAATAATTAAGGTTAACTAAACAATCATCATCATAATTATTTACTGCTGAGTTGAGTGATAATAATTCGTGACTTCTGAAGAGGAGTGTAATAAGCTGGAGTCAGATCGCCGTAAGTTATCCAGCTTACATAGTAATAGCCGACCTGGAAATTCTGAGGCACTGAAATTTTGAATGTTGTATAAGGCTCACTCAATAGGAGTTCAATTGAGAAAGGAATAACTGAGAAGCCAGGGAGGATCGGTTTCAGTGTTAGATTCAGGGCGCAAGGATACCACAGAGATATATTAATGCTTTGAGACTGTGTTCCTGCATTGACGATTATATCAGCATCGTTGTTGACCGAGATAATAGGGCCAGGATAATCAAAGTAGAATGAGAATGGATCGAGGTTAGGGAAACTCCTCTGCAAGATGACTTTGTTGAAGCCATCGTACGTTTTTAGAACAATTTTGCCCGCTGAGCCACGATCCTCAGGATTTTTTATATTTGATATGTTGAACACAACGACTCCAGTGTAGGTAGGATTACTATTTCCCAGAACAGTGATAGTGTTTAGACTTGATGAGCATTTCAAAGACGAAGCAAAAGTAGTTGCGGTCGTTGTGCAGGTATATGTTGTTCCGTTCTCACTGAAATCACCTGGGAGAACGACTAATATAGCACCACCGGAACCATCAGCTTTATAGACTGGTATAGCGGACGCAAGAGAGAAATTAAACTGATAGTCGGCTGCTAGCCTTGTGTCATAATTCGAGGCAATGATGCTTGTGAGGACAGCCCATTGGGGTGCGCTAGTCACCACAAAAGCCCCTGCATTCGGATTGTAGTCAACGTATGAGAGTGAGTTTAGATTGTAGGTCGCTATTTTAAATTGTCCAGTATTGAAATTAATATTTTGATTTGGATTCACAACTTTTGAAATCTGCAACGTAATAGGGTTATCGTCATTTGGTATATAGGTATCAAATCCACTTAGTGTCAGAACTCTGTTTGAAACAGTACAAGTGAACGCCCCTGTCAACCCTCCTAAGGATGCACATTGTATTGTCTCGGAGCCCAGAAGCTGGTCATAGACTGAGGGGAAGTGAATTGAGATATACATGGAGGAGGTAATGGTGTAGGTAGGTAGGAAAGTAAAGGTATAGGTTGCTGGTTCAGCTTCGTTCTTCGGCCAAAAATCTAGGTTGTGAACCGATAACAGTCCAGGCCTTGCCGTGATGGTAACAGTACGTCCCACCGTAGTGAGCAAATCTGTATTGTCAAGAAAGACGCCGTCATATTTGGTTCTAACGACAAATCCGCTTGTTGTTCCTGCAGAAGGATTGAGCACATTTTTGATAGTTATCGCCATGCCACCAGTAGTGTATGATGAATCAAGTATCATGTAGACAGTATATCCTGAGCGATAGCATCTTGTAAAGGTAGTGATACCGCCGCTGACGGAACAAATCGGATTAGAAGGTAGAACTGATGAGGAATAGTTTGCAGATGGGAAAGTAATCTGAACGATTCCTCCAGCTGGTATTTCATTTCTTGGGGTAAAACTGATCGTATAATCGGCGTACTGATTAGCATTTGATGGGAATGCTGTAATCTTTGAAAAGATAACAACTCCTGGCGAAAATTCTCCAGTAAAAGTAAATGAAGTGAATGATGTATATGATGCGACTGGATTCCCACCGTACGTGATATAGATATCGAAAGGAGACGCAGTTGCCACAGATGTTGGATTTTTGACTCCGTTTACAAGAATCGTGAAAGTAGTGTCTTTAGGATGAGTGTCGAAGCTGGTGACGACGATACTGTTCGATGAGGGAGTAAATGTGACGGGTTGGGTGCTTGATCTGTCTTTAAGCTCAGGAGAAGTAATTCGAATGGGCGGGTAAGACGCTAGTAAACTGTATTGAGGAGGGAAATTTAGTTGTATTTCTGCCCCTGCTGGTATTTCAACTTCTATTCTGAATGAGAAAATATATTCGCAGTTTACATATCCTGCTCCTTTCTTTGGAACATAGAGCACTGCTTTCTTGAAACTGAGAGTGGTTGGAGCAGGTACATTCTGTTCAGTATAAATACGAACTTCCTGCCCACCTTCGAGGACACGGATTTTCACCGGAGGAAGACCTGTAGCCGCAGCGACAGAATAACGTGGAACTCGAAGTCCTCCTATAGTCCAAATAGGTCCACTACCAGTACTTGCGACCGTTTGAGTGGAAGAGAGCTGAATATAAACCCAGTCTGAGCCACTATAAGAGATGCAAGGTTGACTACCTGCACCAACGATACAGGTAACTGTCTCAGTTTGTGTAGGAATCCATCCGATATCGTAATGAGGCAGTTCAATGATAATGGCTGAGCTGGCTAAGATCGTTGTTATAAGCCCAACATTCATAGTCATATCTGTAATTGCACTGACCTTTGGAGCAGTACCTGTTGGGTTCGTGAATGAATAAGCAGAATTAGCAACATTGGTAAGACCGGGACCAGATCCCGCTGTCAGAGTCACAGATCCAGTATCAGTATTTAGTTTTACCCATGTCCAAGACTGCTTCTGCCAGAGTTTTACCTCATAATCAAACGTAGATCCTGGATTTGTAAATTGCGAAAAATGTATTTGACAGTAGGTTCCCGCACTTATAGCTTCGAAATTACGAATTAAAAGTCTTGGGTTAGTAGCAGGCGTGCTGGTACCTAATAATAGCTGACAATTTAGTTCACCACCCTCTATGGCCACGATACCAGTTAGTGGCTTGCAGGGCACACTCATGTAATTATAAGCACTCGAATATCCAAGGTTGAGTGCAACTGAACCTGACAACTCGATCTCAATGAATCCTCTTAAATCTGATGCCATAGTTTGAGGCATTCCAGTCGGAATATCAAATTGATTCGTAAAGGTGACGACGAGAATGCTGCTTTTGGAGGGCTCAATACACAGCGATGATACTGAGACACCGGCAGGAGTTAATGGAGTCGGATTTATCGTGATGAAAGTCGAGTAACTTTCAATAACGGTGGCTCCATTTGCTTGATAA
>ENA-UOTZ01000818-UOTZ01000818.1-compost-metagenome-genome-assembly--contig:-NODE-818-length-24842-cov-8.954250_pt1 | contig 24842 bp, 19 predicted proteins | sample MGYA00238144_ERZ746983 | MGnify/ENA primary metagenome ERZ746983 (study PRJEB28759, sample SAMN06268863) | compost metagenome | isolation source: single cell | place: USA: California, Emeryville, Joint... | reverse complement strand
TGCAATTGCAAAAACTTAAACTTCATGATCGTAAGCACTTTTCAGTCAGTTACTCAGACTATTCAACAGCTTCTTTGATTCTTGGATTCAAAACAAGTAGTCGTAGATTGCTTTATTTATTTCTCAAATTCAGTATCCACAGATGCCAGATTGTCCAACTTCTGAAGAAATATTAGACGAAAAATAGGAATTTTTTGGAGCTCTGTTCAAGCCAAATAAATCTCCTTGAATTTCTATCAAAAACAAATATGTATTGGTTTTCAACCTGAAAACATCGCAAGAGCTAAATTGTAAAAAAAAAAACCACATGAAAGCTAACAAATCTGACTGTATTCTTTAGATTAATGTGCATACAGATTTAGGTTTGCGTGGAACAGGTCTCTCAAGTTTATTTTTCAAGACAGTCTTTATCGCCTCATCGAAAACCTCCTTGAGACCGTCCTTTGTCAACGCAGAGCACTCCAAGAATTTACAATTCTTTTGCCCTATCAATGAAGCCGCCTATTTCAAATGAGTTATTGCTGCTGTTGAGCTCAATTTCAAATCATACTGTTTCTGAGGTGATAGGTTTATCCTTTGGGTTCTGAATATTTTGATACTCGCTGCTTTCTCTCAGATCGATTTTATTTCCCACAAATATTTTCGGAACTTTCGGCGCATGGGTTTGAAGTTCAGGGTACCACTATGATTGTTGCAAATTCATGAATATTTGTATGAGATCTTTTCTATGAGATACCTTTTTGAGAGCATTTTCAAAAGATTGAGGCTGCACGACCGAATAGGTAATCAAAAAAAGATCACATTGAGAGTAGCTCAATGGTCGCAATAAATGGTATTCCTCTTGACCGGCTGTGTCCCTGGAAAATGTGATATTAGTGGCAAGTCCTTTCATTTTTTCTTTAAATACCAGAGACCAAGCATGATTGTTTTAGTATCAACTTTAACTTTAGCGCTGTAGTTATCGAACACCGTAGGAGTGTAGTCTTTTGGGAAATTATCGGTTGTGTAGCTGAGATAGAGGAAAAATGATGTTATATTCGGGTTCGGGAAAAGTGTAGGAAATTGAATGGAATGAGATGAAGTTACCTCATCAGCATACTTGTTTTTCCGACGTTACCATCTCCGACAACAACGATTTTGACAGAAATAAGGTCGCTTTTAGCTTCTACCATGTTTTTTGAGTCCTTGTCCTTTACAAATAGTTTTTAATTTTTTTGTTGATTACAGGGAAAAAAAAACTTGCATTTTCATGTATCATTTGAGCCATCACGTCACTTACCTCCTAGAGACACCATCTGAAGAGCAATCAGAAGTCAAGAAGGCTAGGAGATGCATAAAAGCTTCAGTCAGATAATGAGATAATAAATGAGATAAATGGCCTAATTCATGAATATTAAAAGATGTTAATTTAACTGCAAAACAAATATTTAGGCTGTCTGTAATGATTTCTTTTTTCCAAGGCTGTTTGGAGTAACCATCTTTTTGAACAAGGAGGCACTCTCCTTCTTTTAGTTAAAACAAACCAAAAAAAAATAAAAATTCGAACGTTTCTCTTGCATGGACAAATATTTTTTTTTGTTTGAATGAGAAAATTTTTCACAAAATATTCAAGACGGTCTTTAGCGACGATTGATGTTCTCAGTTACTACAGTAGAATGGTAATTAACAATGGGAGGAATAACTTGAAGTTCTCTGTACACAAAAGAATAAAATGTTTCTCATTGTAGATTGATTAGGTCTTCAGCTCTTTTCTAAAGAATATGTCTAGCTTTGTTGAGTTAAAAGGTGTTGACAGCCAATATTAACTCAGAAGTCTCAATAATTCAAAGCTAGGAACGTATCCCTTGAGAAAATCAATTAATTTACTAATAATCAACCAACTACCAAATCGGTGGAGAGAGAAAGGGAGAAAAAAAATGGTCCCTATGAGGGTCGAACTCATGACCTCCGCGTTATTAGCACGGCGCTCTAACCGACTGAGCTAAGGGACCTTTTGGTAGTTACAAGCCATAAGAATTTTACGTACCCAACGCTTGTTAATAATTTGGCCTTTGTTTTTGTGCACCAAAACACAATTTGAGTTTTTAGGCAAATCTATTAGAAAGACTCGTTTTTTGTTTCAATTCAATTATTCAATTAGAGATGGAAATTTTGCATAAATATACGATAAATATGATACTTTGTATGATAACTATCATTGAATTACATAGAAAACAAGTGGAAAATGAATGATAATATTAAATTCGAGCTGGAATTAATCCATGATCTTGTTTCTCTTCGAGAATGACTTAATTTGTTTGATCTCCATTTCTTTAGTGTCTATTCAAGAGTTTTATCTAAATATATGTAAGTTAGCATTGTCGTCAAAAAAATGTGTTGAAGTTGAAGGTTAAATGTAGTAGACATGATTGACCAAAAGCCTATCGAAAAGGCATCAAGTCACCCATGTTACATTCGCTTTTGGATAACTTTTGAAGATACCAGTAGAATAGAGATCATTGGCACCCTTCGATATTATCCGTACAGAGAAGGAGAAGAAAATTATAAAATCGAAAAGTACCTTTATTCTTTTGTTGTCTTTCACTGTCTGTGGTTTCGGAAAATATCTCTTCAAATACTCTCTTTAAAATTAGTCAGATTTAGAAGGAGCGTGAGGAAATTGGATAATAAAAGCAGTAGCGAATAAGGAATTCAGGATTAAAAAGCTCATTTTTATTCAACATTGCCGAGGCTCTGTGAAAGTCGTTTCATCATTATTCCGAAAACAATTGAAATATTAAAGAGCATCATTCGTTACCTTTTTGTTTTGGTTCATGCTCCAGGTAGGTCCAGAAAACCTTCTCTGAATGTCACTTTGAAAGCTTCTCGCTTCACTTTCAAGTGATCTCTTTACTTGGCTTATCTTTGCTCTCTAAGTCTCTGAGAGAACTGAGAACGCAAGACTCGTCCATTTATTGCCAACCTTAGAGGTAAACCTCCTGGTTTAGCTACCATGGTCGGCCTTGAAGAGTTCAGCCGCGTGCAGGAATCATCAAATCTGGATTAGAATCCCAAATTCGATGCCATCCAGAGGGCAAGAGATCGAAATAGCAGGTGGAACAGACCTCAAGTTCTCTTCTACTGCAGAGGCTGAGCGCTAGCCCTGTCAGAGTAGCGGGTAGGCTCCAGCTCTCGCAAATTTCTTCTTCAAAGTTTCAGATTATGAAAATTATGATTAAATAAATATCCAAATTCGCATTTAAAGACGAATTGTACTCGTATCTGAAAAAAGGAAATTGAGGAAAACACCTCAAATTTTTGTCAGGTATTAATTCGAAAATGCATGTCAGAAAGTAGCTAGCATCATATTATCAAGGGGCTTCACAGGGCCTCCTCATGAGAAAACTTTCTAAAACTCACCCGAAAAGAATTTAGATTGGTGATAGGCCAATATTGAAAGTAGTGATAAACCATCATATATCATCCGTCACTGAAAATGTAAAGATGTGATGATAGGAAATAAACAAAATGGAACAAAAATGGCGATTCGAGCCATCTCGAGGACTGTCGAAACAGTTTTAAATTGCTAAGGTGGGAGGAGAAAACCAAATCATAAAAGGCTTTTGGGGCTACTAGCCAAGTTGTAAAACATATTAAAAGCTTCTTCGTTAATGATAGACAGAGCTCTCGGATTGTAGTCAACCTAATCATTTGAAAAGGTTCAGATGCAAAAACTTCATTAATTTTTCTTACCAAATAAGCCTCATAAGTGCTTTTCTTCAACGTCTTTCGAGCTTTAAACTGAGGAGACTAAACAAATCAATGTCAATTCTTGATTGAAAGTATCTATTACCAAAGGATAAATGACAGTTGGCGTCCCTTCTTTATGGAGAACACGGAGCAGATGTGCTGTTTTATCTTCTGGTTTTCCATACGCTTTTACTGTATTAGCTTTCGCTGAAATGTAGATTTTTGGCTTGGCTCTCATAATTCGTTGGAAGTTTTCCTAAATCCAGTTTTGCCATTTCAATATTCTAAAAACTTTACTTCAGAGCTTTTCATGAACATTTTATCCGCAGAATTCACCCTCTGGAGAGGGTCTCGTATCCGGACACACGCAGGCAGGAAACTTTTCTATATGAATGAGAAAAAACTCTATCTGCTTTACTCTTTGAGGAATGCCATTCGGTATTACTCCAGTCAATTCTTGACTGAGCACCTCTTGTAGCGTGGGATCCCGATCTCTGGTAATTTGCTCATTTTGATCGAGATTTGGTTCATTCGGTTCGATATTCGATTCACCAATATCCTCTATATTCCCTTTGACAGATCTCTCTTCGATATTTACCCCAGTTAAAAACGCGTCACCATCTTTATTTTCACAAATTCATTTGAGCTTCTCAATAATGACATTGAATCGAATACCTTTGGCAGAGAATAGAGTATCCTCGTTGTTGGTGCCAATATTTTGCAAGCCTGATACCGTTTCAACGATTATTTTCTTTTCAGGTTTTTTCAGAGGCTCGAATTTTTGAACGTTTGTGCGGAATAAATTAATGGTGGTTGCTATGTCAATGGTATTCGTGCTTGATTTCTTTCTCAAACTGGAAGAACTTCGAACTCCTTGCTAACAGCAATGATCAGTCAGTCATACGGGAGTATATTATTCTGCATACGTCAGTAAAATTGCCCATAGACTTTGCCTTTGCCAAAGGTCCTCGATTATTGAAAGGACCCCGAAAATTTCCTAATGTTTCAACAAAAATTACACGTGGTCGCTGTGCTATTGGGAGAATCGGTCCGCTCTTTGCTTGCTGTTTTTTCTTAAAACTTTTTGTGGAAGATTAGCCCGAGTTGAGATTGGTTTTGCAGTTACTCTTCAGGAGTCTTCAAGTTTCTTAGAGTTCTGCGAAATTGATTGGTTCCCACAAAATTACTGCTGTATTTTTTGCCATCATAAAACGATGTTACATCTAATTTGATTGTTTGAAGATAAGAATCATCAGGAATAGGGCAGGTGAGCTGTCGGTCATACCTATTTGAGGCGCGTCCAGCAAGTTGCGATTGCTTGAGTTAGTTTCCAAACTCTTTTTCATTGTTTAGAAAGGAGGCGTAACAATAACCAGATAATTGATTAATAAATCATAACTTAATGTGTCAGTTTTAAGAATCAAGAATGGATGTTGCGCGAGTTATATTGAGCAACAGAGAGCGATCATTAGCCAGAAGGAGGGCAAAATTAATTCTTTCAGAACATTGAAAATGTTTTTATCAGAATCAGCATGAGCATGCATAATTATATCAAATAGATTTAAGGACATAATAGTGAAGCAATGAAGCTATTTAGCGTGGCTTATGGAAATAAACTCTGTGGTATTCTTTATAAACGTAGGAGTATTTTACCTTTTCTGGATTCAAACAAACGTGGATATCGTGTTGAATCTTAAGAAGAATACTTGAATAGTTAAGTGAAATAGTCATGTTTAAAAAAGAAAGTTAAAGTGGCGTATCAATCCATTATTAATCGTATATTTTGATGCCTAGAGTGTTGGTAATCTGCTTTTGCATTGAATTAATTTTCTCACTTTGGATGTCCGCATTATATCAACTTTGGGACTGAGAATTTGAAATTTTTCCGACTATTGAAATGTTCAGTTTGTCGTTTGCAAATTCCGTTAACTGTAATAAATACTCTTGCTCTCTTTTTGAACTTTATGTCCAATCTTATCTATAACTATCTGCTTCTGATTTAATCAATACACAGATTTTTGAACTTTAATTGACAAAGTGAAATTTTATATTAGAGTGGAAATATGTTAGTTACTATGTGGATTAAATAATAAATAATTCGAAAGAGTTCTTAATAAGCGATTCTCAATTGATTGAAGAATAATGGCCGGGATCTTAACTTTGATAGCCGAACTTTGAACAAAAAAATTCGGAAGAGAATTCGCTCTTCTTGTTGAAAAAAATCTGTCTTATCCAATTGAGTCTCTTGCACAATTCAAATAGACAAAAAGATACCAGAGTTTACTCATCTTGCTCGCAATTCTGAAAGTCGATGTTGAATTTGATGGGCTGTCTAATAACAATCAATACACGAGAAACGAAACCGACTTTGTAAGAACAAGGTGACACTCAAAAACGTCAACATCAACATTCAAGAATAGGAACTAATGCTTTGAGGTATTCCTTTCAATCATTGTTAAACGGACCAAAAATTTTATTATATAACTTGCTGACTGACTGAGTAATTAGACCTCAAATTAGTAATATAACCGAGTTTATATATCTACTATCTTGCCGACAAGCAAATTAAGAATCGTTCAGCTGCTTGATAATTTGTTTGTAGTAATTTTACTATTATTTGAAAGACGACTTTCTAGAGTGCGTTGAACATCCATGTACATCGGAGCTATTTATTTTAACTATTTGGGATTACTATGAACTAGTAATATAATACTTCTAACAAATACTACACAGCTTCAAGAAACATAGCTTAGTTGGACTCTTGAAGCTTGTGCTATTCAAATATGTGAAAATAGAAACTTGGTTTTTGTCTGTTTCTGCATTGAAGCTTTGTGTAGGTTTTGGTATTTTAATGGAAAAACGCTGGCTGGAAATATAGATTAACATTCAAATGCTGAGTATTTTTTTAAACTGAGTATCCTCCTTCACACTAGGATCTGATTGTTAATCTCGGTTGCATTGATTCAATCTTGACGAGAGTTATAATTTGAGAACTCTCTATTTAATATATATTATTTTCGCAAAATGTGAAATTTAAAGTACACTATTTTTTTTCGCAATACGGCAATTTTCATTTTTTTTTTTGTCTTTCGGATGCAAGATACACGCGAAAACTCGGCCAAGCTCATCCAATTGCCATAGCATTAATATATATCATCTAATTAGGTAAAGGGTAGTTGTTTTCTGAGAGATGATTAAAGTTCTAACGGCTTTCTGGTTAAATGATTAAAATATTGAAGGAAAATTGATTAATTCATTTTGAAAATTCAAACATTAAGATATCCTCATTTCGAGGAGTTAAGTTAATAAATTGCTCGACTGAAAGGAAACTTTGTATACCATATAAAAATATTCAAGGAAACAATTTTAAATGTAAATAATACAAACTGAAATACTTTGAATGTTTTTGGAAAAAGGTAAGAACGGACTATCGTGTATTTAAAATCAAATTACTATCTTGACTTTGCAAATGCAGCCCAGTTGATCAGTTCAAATGATGCCAATCTACTGCGCTTAACCAATTCCCAATTTAAATCATGTAATGCAATTTTATGAGATCTGCCGATCATCCTATGGCTGGCTGTCTGTCTGTAGGTAGTATTTTTTGGGACTTCAACAGTTCAAGGGCTAACAATTTCAACTAATCTTTCTTCAAGAGGCTCATAGTATATTCGATATACCTCTGTGTTCATAGTTCATGTTAGTATTTTGAAATATCTAGAGTATGAAATCTAACTCATTCATTGTTTTATCGTTAAATTGTTAAATCCATGAGAACATTACATCATTTTTTGCAATCTTTAGATAATGTTATGTCATTAACAAATACAATTGGTGCTTTCTAAACTTAATGAGCAAATTTACCTTATTACCAGATCCATCTTTTTCTGTTTATTTTAAATATAGCTTATCGCTTTCCCTCGGACATTCTCACTGTCAAAACAGTGTGAGTTTTTAGCCACCATCAAAAGGCTAATTTAAACTCAAAATGATAGATTAGCTCAAAAATGTCCGAAGGAATGAAACTTTTTTAACAAAGAAAATAATTGTTTATAATTATTATTAATAATCCATCTAATTATCAGCAATTGAGCCTTAAATAATTAAGCACAGCTTTTTTCCAAAGTCTCTCTCTCATTGCCAAAAAATATTGATTCAAAGATCCGAAATAACAGTGAAGATGATACCGTAATATAACTTTACAATCAATCAATTAAATCGATCTCAGTCAATCCATGAGCCTATGATTGACACTATTCCCTACCAGCCACAGCCATGAATTTAAAATATTTAAAACCATAAGGAAGCAGCTTAATTGATCAAATTGTCACTAAGGAATTTCTTTAACTTTTCTTGTTTTTCCTGACTTACTTCAATATATTTTTTGAACTCATGCCATGAGATGGTACCTTCTTTGTCTATCTCCAATCCCGCGACGATTTCCTCTTGCAGGTCAGTAATCATTTGATTTAGCAGATCCATTCTAGATTTATCAGAGCTTTTATCCGCTGCTCTATAGTACTCTTTAAACATATCTTGCAACATCAGAATAATTTCGTCTTTTCTGAGGTAGCCACTGTTATCTTTGTCATATTTCTCAAACAGCTGGAACAGTTGAGCGTCGAAGATGTATTTCCCTGTCTTTTCATCATAAGTGCAGAGATGTTTCATCCATTCTTTTCGGTTGATGCAACCCGAATTATCTTTATCGATTTCCTTAAGGTCCCTTTGAAGTCTCGAAGGATCTGGTTGATCGTTTTCATAGATCCAGATCATGTTGCCCAACTCCTTGGAAGACAAGGCATCATCATTATTAATATCCGCTGCCGAGAAGCAGCTCCAAGCACGCATAATACCTACGTAAGACTGTCTTTCGATAAGCCGCATTTTTTCATTCTGAGAGCCCAATACATGAGTTGAAGTACTCAGAAACAGATCAAAGAGGTATTCAACGTTCGCTTCTGATATCTTCCCTTTGCATTCGATGTTAAAAAGCGAGTGCAAGTCATCTGCTGGTACCGTTTGAGCTTCTTTGTCCCCGCAACGGTCAAAGAGACATTTGTAGAAAGTTTTTATCTGAGTAAACCTCTTTTCAAGGTTCTCAAAGGTTTGGGTTCCTGCATATTTCAAGCAAAATTCTTGGACCTCATTGTTGTTGGTAATCCAAAACGAGAACTCTTTTAGAGAGAGTTTCTTATTACCATCATGGTCAATAAGCGAAAAGATGTTGTCTGCCGCCTCTTCACAGGTTTTGATGCTAGGCGGTACAATGTTGACAAATTTACAAATCGCTCTTACAGCGGATTGTAGAGTCATGATAAGTTCGTTTTTTTCGATGGAGCCGGAGCGATCGAAGTCAAACAGACTAAAAATATACTGTAATTTATCCTCAAATTTGTCTCCACAGAAGATTGCGAGACATGCTATTGTTTCAAAGAGATCGACAGTCTTGCTAATATCGCGATCGTTCTGCAATTGAAGGAAGTACGGTTCTGTATCGTTCAGAAGCCCACAGAATACATCTTCAAATTGCTCGTAGGTGAGATTTGTGCAACTTGGATATGATTCATTGATAATCTCAATGCATTCGGCCAAGTCGCGAAGATCTTTTTTCTTGAGGTGGTCTAGGAGTGCTCTATCGCATGGAGATGTGGGTTCCTTGTTAAGAAGTTGGCCCATAAGAGAATATTCAGAGAAAGCTTTTGTGGATATAACTTTTTTGTTTGTACGGATTTATTATTAGATGTTTCATTTTACTTCTACACAAGGAAATCAAACAAAATTTTCGAAGGCTTTTCGTCGTAATACTAACAAATCTTTGTATCTCTAAACTTAATCTCCTACCTACGACCGCTATGATAGGAAGGATATTAAGCTCTTTATCGGTTTGTTACTTCAAGGATCACTAATAACTTCTTAATACGCTATTTGATCTTAAGATTTCGCATTGATTCTAATGCTATCAGTGATTTATCAGTGTGTGAATCATTCATTTCTACACCTTTTAGGATTTGGCAAGCGAAATGTGAGAGACAGAATTTATTTCTGAATATATAATAGTATTGAGTTAAGAGTCTTTGTAAGTCAGCGCAGGCATTGCTCTTTTCTATCTAACTTCAAAAGCACGTTCCTAGCTGCTTTAAGCTGAATGGTATCTTAAAATATTCGATCTACCAAAAAGGTATGAAATCAAAGAAGAGTATCAATAGTATAGAGTGAAATAATTCTACTAGCAGCAGTAGTTCTCAGCGAATAGAAATCATCGATAAATCTGTCAGTACTGAGAGTGCATTAATTATGTTGTAAAGAAACAACACCTCATGCACAATTAACTTGTTGCATATATCATGTTAATTCTAGTGAATTCGACGTAATAGTTGATTATCGATCCAAAATTAATCATAAAAAGTGAGTAAAGCCAATAATTCAAAGATGTTCCTCACTTAACTTAATTTTATCATGAATTTTATTTCAAATGTGACAAAGACATCAAAATGAACCCAGACACACGCAATCTGAAATTATTATCTATTCTTTTTTTTTCCTTCTCTCACTTTTCAAAGTATTTTCAACTATAAGAGTTTGAATTGCCACAATTATCGCGTTTTTTTAATAGCTGCACAATTATTTTTCAAGAGCAAATATTATTCTCTAACCTCACGGCGATCCTGAATGATCTCATTTTATTATTTTATGTTTTCTTTTTTTTTTTAATGGAAATAAATCTTTTGGAGGATCACCAAGATACTTTGTTGATCACCCAGATCAAATCCGATCTATTAATAAGGATATCTGGTCATCAGCAAATTGAAGAAATGATTTAGAATATTTTCTGATGTTTCCCAAGTCACTCGCTCGTAATTAAATTCAAAGTGACGTTAGCATGATTAGCCAAGCATATGATACGAATAGACAATATTTGTTGTAATGCCTTGGAATACTTTGCATTCTACCCCTTCAGAAATTTTCTTTCATTAAATTTTCCTTCGTTATTCTGCTGCGTGATTCTTGCAGAAAGTATTTTTTTCTTTCTCTGCAAGTGAGGAGTTTTTTCCACATTTGAATAAAAACTAAATAAAAATCAAATAAGCGAGCCATCTTCGTTCTTGAGTTATTCGAAACACCTATAAAGCGAACCCCTTAGCTACAGAACCATGAAAAAAAAGCTCTTTCTTAATCTCGATGAAAATACAATGAACCAGTCAATTTCATGCGAATTGTAATAAACTTTCAGTTCACCGAATTGCTAATAATCTTCTTTCCAACTTATCAGTGGTCCGGATGGAGTGAGATTCGTTCGATCAGGAATCAAAGTCACAAAAGATGGAATGAGTAAAGTAACTGGAAGTCAAATAATGCCGTTATCAATTGTCAGAGCAGAAGATATAGAGGTAGATATTAAATACTCTGCCGATAGTTAATCATTGATAAAAGTTTAAAGGTTATATTGGGAAAGGTAATTGTGGTTACGTGCAGGAAGGAATATACAAGCCAACCAATTTTCCGATCGCAATCAAGGTCCATTTTTGTTGATATGAGTACATATGCTTACGTTATCCTGATGTATAGACCATAAACGCCTTCGACAAAGCCAAGCGGCATCAAGTTATGAACGATCTGAAGGTCTATCTGTCAGACATTTATTCAAAAGGCAAGACAAGCTTGGATGAAGAGATGCTTCGCTATCTCGTTCATCTGTATGGAGCTTATTATGACGAAGGATCACTTAGAATCATCCTTGAGCTTATGGACGTGGGCTCCTTGAGAGACATACTTAATATGGTTATAAAACTTAAGTCAGGCCCTCCTTACATAGAAGAACCCTACCTTGCTAACATTGCTTATCAGGTAGAACCTCATACGAATAATAGTGTTATTTACTAAAGAATTCATTCACAAGATATTAATGGGTTTGAACTATTTACACGGAAAGAAGCATCAAATACACAGAGATATCAAGCCAGAAAACGTGCTAATGAATAGTTTGGGCCAAGTTAAGCTGACAGATTTCGGCATAAGCAAAGAGCTTGAGAAGACTCTCGATGTCTGCAAAACTTTTGTTGGAACCATGACTTTCATGTAAATATAAAACCCCGCTTCCGCGGACTTTGAATTAACATTGAAAAGGTCGCCTGAGAGAGTCGAGGGAAAGGTATACACGTACTCAAGCGACATTTGGAGCTTCGGACTCATGCTAATTGAACTTGCCAGTGGAGAATTCCCATTTGGCAAAGATAAAGGTTACATTCAAATGATTCAAGCAATCTTGGAAGCAAAAGAGCCTGAATTGCCAGATAATGGGCTATATTCAGCTGAGCTAAGAGATTTCATCAAACTATGGTAGGATAAATCATTTTTTGATATTTGCTGACTTTTGACTTTCAAGCTTAAATCGAGATCCAAGCAAGCGAGCAACGGCATATGAACTCTTGGTAAGTTCATTCTCTTGAAATATTCTTAATAATGTTACTAATACTAGCAACATAAATGGTTATATATTAACAGCGAGCTTAATAAGGACCTTGCTGAATGGATTAACGGCATCCGGTTTATTTATAAAAACGAAAAAATGGGCGAAGAAAAGAATCCGCTTGCGGATAAGTTGCTTAAGAATGGAAAAACTTTAAGTCAGGAACAAAAAGAAACTAAAACGCAGTTTGATGGAAAATTTGAGGTTGAGAAAGCAGGACAGAACATTCTGATGGATTCTAAGCCGAGCAATGGGTTCCAGCAAGAGTTTAATTATCAACCTGTGAGTCAGGTTGGAAGCACAATGGGTCAGAATTATCAGCCTGTGGGTCAAATTGGCGGCACAATGGGTATTATGAGCAATGGGATGATGGATGAGAAATTTGAGGCCCCAAAACCAAAATATACTCAACAGAATGTACAATGTGATATGGAAATCGAATCGCTAGAATAAATCAAAAGAGTAGCCGAAATAATAGACATCATCATCTGTAACCAAACCGGAATGAGTAAGCATAACTTGTTAGCCCGTGTGACAACGAAGATATCATCAATATTTCGCTCTTTACATCGTTGTTAAATTAAAATTCATTTGGAGATAACGTGTTTAAGGAGCAAAAAAATGTCTTGAGATTGTGTTTTTATCAATGTCCGCACTTCTTACTTTGCTCCATGTTTTTAATAAAAATACTCAAAACGCATCTGGTCTTCTAAAAACAACTATATATTTATTCACAACCGCTGGGCAAGAAAAAGCCAGCTGTTCGAAGGAGTCGAGTGAGTTAGGAAGAGAGGAAAAAAAAATGATTAGAGATTTTACACATCGGAGTGCTTTCAAATGCGTTGTCCTACGATAGAGTTTTAAGGCAAAAATTAAATTTTGCAGCTTTTATTTGATTTACTATTTGAATCTAAATAAACTAAACAACCACTTTCAGACCATTTGAGCAACTTCAAGGTTTGCGTCTTTTTATAGTGAGAAGCGTTAAATGAATGTAATCACTCTGAGCACTGAAGAAAACGAGGCATTGCGAGTCAAGCACACCCAGGAAGAACTATTTACCATTGAATCATTTCCTGGGCTCGTTCAACAAGTTGAAAGCTTTGAGGAGGAGGAAGAGGAGGATAATGAAGATGGGTTCGAAATGAAAAGTGAGAATGAAGTTGAGGGAACAAACAATGAAATCAAGCTTCCTGTCTTAGTAAAAACCCAACGCAATTTCCATTTTATCACGGACTTTCTAGACCACACATCGCTCAGCGCACAAACGATCAGGTTCACTTCTTGAAAGGATGAAAGAAACCATATTTGGCAAACCTCAACTGAAAAATGAATCAGAATCCGAGCAGTCTCCTAATGAAATGGAATATCAACAAATTGTTATCGAAAAGGACCAGCCAACTGATGATAAACAGGTTGAATTATTATCAACAAGGCAAATAGACTCAGAAAGAACGAAATTAAAACCTAATTTATCTGAAGAGAGCGCCATGCTTAAATCAGTATTACAAAAGAAATTTTTGAAGCTATCAAAGGAAGACTCATTTTCTGGAACACTAGCTAGTAGATTATCACTAGAATCCAGAAATTCTTATAGAAAACCTGCATTTGGCAGGGCAAACGCATCGATGGATGCTTCTCAAAACTGGAGAAAACTCAGAGCATTAAGGCATGCTATAAATTTTGCAGATCAGTAATTCATTAACTTGCTCAACGAATCGCTCATAATGAAATATTATTCTTCCAGAGCAAATGTACTTGTCGATGCTCGAGTTGGCAAAATAATGAAAGGAAACTCTGTTCATTTGGCAACAGGTAATTATATGTTCAATGAGTGTTAATTAATCTACACGCTTCAGGCAACAATTTGCGCTGCTACATCCACCCTGAAAGCAAATTTAAGTTCGCATGGGATTTTCTGATTTCTCTGACAATCTGGTATTATGTATTTGTTATCCCCTACAGGTATATGGGACAAAATTTGAAGAAAAACTTAACGCTTATTATGTATCTTTAGATTTGCGTTTGAGATTTATGGAACACACTGGACATATATTGATTTAGGTTTTGATCTCCTGTTTTTTCTGGATATGGGATTCAAATTCTTTACTGGGAAAGAAGTTGGAGGGGAAATCATCTTCAATCGGAAGAAGATCGTACTCATTTATCTCAAGTAAGCTCTAGAATACATGGACATCTCATGATTCATTTCTAATAAATATAGATCGAGATTCGTTTTCGATTTGATCTGTGTGCTTCCTTTATACTTTGCCTACGATCGTTTAGCTGGCCTCAAATTGCTAAGACTTTTCCAAGTGGGGCGATTGAGAAAGGTTTCTGATGCCATCTTTATGAAAGTAACCAGATTCTTTGTTTGTTATCCTCAATATCTAATTTTTTTAACTCACCAAGACAACCTCTCTTCTGTTCAGAGGACATTTGAACTTCAAGTTTTTTGAAGTTTGCAAAATCACTTACAAGTATTGAAAGTTGCTGAAAAATTGGTGGTTAATCAATACTATCCGCAGGCTCCTTTTTGTGCTAATCGGGCTCTCTCACATCATGAATTGCTTTTGGATTTGGCTCGGGCGGCACACTTTAAGATATTATTCAGATTCATGGTTCAAGATATACGATGGCTCACTTGAGCCGTCCAATTTCGATATATATGTCCAAGGGATGTTTTTCATCACGACAGCAATCACTACTGTGGGCTTCGGAGATTCTATTGCTACCTTTTCGGTATTAGAGCAGTTCTATCAAATGTTTATTGAGGTATACTATCCACCCGCTTCGTTCTCTCTGACTCGTGCATTTCCAAGGTGTTCGGGATTGGTATGATGGCCTACTTTCAGAGCAATATTTCCTATGTAGTGACTAAATTCAACTCGCACAGGAAAAAGCTTATTGTGAATGTAGAAACGACTTTTCCTTTGAAAATATCTTAAATTTCACATAAATAGAGTGAGAAACTTGAGCAATGGCTCTATGAGAAAGATATGGCGAGAAAAGAGAAACCACTTGACGCGACCTACTGCGAGCATATAAAAGCTTTTTTCCAGTATATTTGGGTCAATGATATCAAGTCTCTGCTCTCAGACGAAGAATATTTTTTCCAACTTTCGCCTCAAATGCAGAAAGCACTTGGAGGAATTGTGCTGCAGAAATCGATGAATAATTTCAAATACTTTTTCGATTTCTTTGAAGAGGGGGAGTTTAAAATCTGTCTTTTGAGATACCTGAGACCCGTGGCGTAATAATTGCGAGAAATAGTTATAATCTGACTCAACACTAGTTTTGTCCAAGAGCAGCGCATCATAAAACGAGGGGGTAAAGTCAGAGGATTATACTTCATTCTTACCGGTGAAGTCACAATCACTGATTCCAGCAATGTGCCTATAATTAAACTGCCGCCGCGAAGTTACTTTGGAGATGAAATTTTCCTGCTTCGAAACTCCAAATTTAACTACACGTAAAATTACCTTTTCTATCGCGAGTTTTTACACTTTTTTCCTAGTGCGTCTTCTGATATTGTTCATTGCCTGTTTTTGACTCGGAAATTCCTGCTTCCGCTCTGTGAATTCTTCCCTAAAGCCAAAGAAAACCTTGACCGAATTGCTCTGATGAGACATAGGCATTTCAATCGGATGAGAACAAAAACTGTCCACTTTACAAATTTTTCTGGAGCCAAAATACGTGATAGAATTGCACTCTTTAAGGCTAGAGGACCAGAGGAGCAAGAGCGGATTAATCTCATTCATGAAGTGCACTCAAAGCTTGAGATGTCGAATGAGAGCTGCGTGATAGATTGTCCTGAAACAGCATCCGTAGATAAAAACTCACCTGATAAATATGTTGTCATGACAACAGCTCGCGGAAGTAAGCGACTTAAATCGATCTCATTCTTAACTCAACCATATAAATAGCAAAAAGAGACTTGCCAGAACCTGAACCCGAAATCATGCTCTCAGATAATATGGATGCTTCCTCTTCTAGCAACGATGGTCCTGTTGAAAGTTGTACATATGGTTCGATTCTCGGCACAGCAGCTTCTGCAGCAGGCAATATTCCGAAATTTCTCCGAGGCTCGTTTGTGAATGCTAAAGTGTTGAAATCTAGCAGCAACACTTCAAGAAGAGTCCAAAAGAACGCGAAGGACCAGTTGCGGCTGAACTTTAAACCTGTGACTGCTTTAGCAAAAAGCGTCCAGGAAGAGCAAGATGATCTCGATATCAATTTCGAACCCAAAAAACTTTCGCAGGCTTCAGAAATCGACGATTTTGAGGAGTTGTTTCCTGATGATGGGGAGTTCGGACAGTTTCCAAATCCATTATATCCTCTAGTTATCCCGAAATTTGAGTTGGATGACCAGAAACGAGATGGAGGGGATCTCTCTGGTTCTGAGGTCTCGACCATTACTGACTCAGATATCAGTACAAAAAGGCATAGTGTAATTAATCAGCTTGATGAAAAGGAGGAGCAGATGGAAGATGAAGAAGAAGGCCATCTTAACAGGAGTTTGGAAATTCCCATTAGCTTTATCCAGCCTGCCTTCACAGAAGAAAACTCTATAGTCGAAATTGCTGAATATTTGGAGGTAAACAGAATGAATCTCCGAGTTACTTAACCTTTGGAAATGATTTATAGAATCGGTTAAAGATACAACAGGCCAAATATAACCGAATTGAAAAAGAATTGCGGTTGAATATGATAGAAATAACGAAAAAGTTACATAAGGCGAAGCGAGTTTATGAGGAACTGGTTAAAGGGAAAAGGTCAGACAAAAAGGGTTAGCATAATGAATGTTAACCACAGTTTTAATTTTATTATCATACAAAATTTAGAAAAAAACTTGAATTTTTGTTGTTTTTGTTGCTGTTGAGCTTTATTTAATTCAATAATAATTTATTCAACATCCCGAGCTTTTATCTTTTTTTTTTTACGAAGTGAACAGACTTTTATTGATTAATATCAGAGAAAGTGTTAAAGTGTTTATTCAAAACGAAGGAAAACTTGCCGTCAAAGTTAGATCTTATACTTGGCTAAATAAAGAAAAATTTAATTTTTTCACAAACGCTGAAGACAGTTGTTAGAAATCCAATTTGAACAGATATTGAATAAAAATTTTGCTTTAATGAAGATTTACAGCGAATAATGATGTACTGAACATTAATAGCAACCGATTTTGCATCAAGAAGCTGGTTAGTACGTACTTTTATAACTGTAACTAAATTTGAAAAGACAATTAAAACCAATTTCAAAAAACGGTCTTAGATTGTATCTAAGAGGACCTCAAAGTATGAACCATCATCACAGCTGAGAAAGGTCAATTAACTCCGACGTTATCTTGCTTAAAGTTTCAGTCGCTTCTTTGCTCTGCTTGTCTTTAATAATCTTCTTGCTTTCTAGCATCTTGTTGACGGCTTCTTGTTTCTCACGCTGACGCTCTTCGAGCTTGCTTGTCGTTTTTGATTGCAGATGCGCTATTGACAAATAACAACGATGAACATTGGATTAAAAATGTTCTTACCTTTCATTTTCTCCCACAGAATTTCATCAACAACACCATCTACGGGTTGATGGTTTATTTTTTCTTGATAGCTTTTGACTATTTTTTCGGTGTAAAGCCCATAGTGGCCAATTGGTTCAATAGCTTGGTCCGTTATGATACCCAGACATAGTTGTACAGCCTTTACATCTTCATCATATACCTGGTCGCCCCTCTTCAATGGTGCTTTTAACTGATAGTTCTATGATAAGTACTGCATTAGATATTATTTATTGAAGGAGTAAATTACCTTCAGACTCTCAATAGCTGCAGAAGAATATTTCTTCCCGTTAGAATAAACAAATTCTAATTCTTTTCTTAAGGCTATTTCTGTGGGACTTAAAATATCTTTTTGAGTGTTGATGGTTCCATTGTGATCCCTCAGTGGGCTTGTAGTTTGAATATTCATTCCTTTATTAGCCAGGCAATTGTGTCCACTGTTCCCTAGAACGCCTGTTCCACCGTTTCCTTGAATGGGTGCTCCACTATTCACTTGAACAGTTATCCCACTTTTGTCTTGCAACTTTGAAGGAGCACTGTTAAATTGGTTCAAATCCCCCTTAAAATTAAGATCCTTTGAAAGATTGTCATTAGCTGTGGACTGATGTTGAACTCCGGCTTGAGCCAGAGGTTGATTATTATCTTTTGAATCTAGCAGCATATTATCACAACTAGGCGGCCTTTTTATAACCGGGATATCTTGCTTTCTCCATTGCTCGGAGTTTTGACTAGCCGTCGGAAAAAAATTTTTCATCGAAGGCTGAATACCTCCTTTATTTGTGTTAAAGTGACTTAAATTATTCGGAGTCGGAGGTTTTCGCGAATTGATATCTGCTGCAGGGAACCCTTGCTGAGTCTTTTCTGACTGTAGTCCATTCTTTGGAGATGTTATGCCAGCTTTTGGGTCGCTAGGCTGCTGTGCTTTGCTACCTTGTGTTGGGTTAGCATCGGAGGAAATGGCGCTCTGAACTTTTTGATTTAACACTGGGTCTGCAGTTGTAGAATCGGAAGCTGTTTTATTCGTGAACGAGGCGTTGGTTTTGACCGTATGATGATCTTCTGGAGTATCGAAAGGTGTATCATCTCTGTTTGATTTGAGGTTGCCAAGAATTGGAATGGGCTTGGCAGTTCGGATGGTTCCATTTGTAAGGCTCGATTTTTTCTTCGCTAAAGCTGCTTGACGTGCTTTGTGGATATTTTGTAACTCCAAAATTTCTTCATTATGACGCAGAATCATCTCCTCTTCAGTCTCAGTTGCAATATAATCCTCATTAAGTGCATTCTAATTGTAATTAGTTCTCTAAAGCAAATTTCGAAAGCTAAGATACCAAGTATTTCTCATAAAACTCGGAAAACACATCCTTCTGAAAACCTTTTTTGCTCTTACCTCTGTCCACATCTTCTTTGCCATTCGCTCCAATTTCAAATTCAAAATTATCAACTGTTTTAGAGTTAGCTCAAGAGCCATTGTAATGTCTTACTGAAAGCTCTTATCACTCGTTGCAGAGATGGATTCATGGATTTTTCTCCTAATCTCTTTTGTACGAGCGCAGTTAGTGTGTCCAGATTCAATTTTGGCCTTTCGATCTGTATTAGCCTCTCCTGAAGAAATGCAGATGTGCCTTTTGAGTAGGGTGGGTAAAAGATTAGCATCCACAGAATAAGGAATTTCGTTTACCTCTCTTATATTTAGTTAATAATAAGTAGTAGTATTGCTCGCTTGTCGATTGTAGAACTAACTGATACTGATACGGAGGCTCATCCTCTGGGTCAGAATTCCTGAAATAATCAGTTTGAGGATGAGAGAGGTTAGGGGAATAATTACTCATCAAGCTGCTCGTTGGAAATTTTACGGTCTTGAGAGATTTGGTTTGGAAGCTCCGGTTCTTCATTTTTATTCATAGTAGCAAAATGGCTCTTGGCGAATGTCCCAGAGGTTTCTTCTTTCAAAAATTCGTTTCTATTAACCGGCGTCCAGACATCCACCTTTTGCCGTTCATTGGTTTTTGCCCCCACTTTCCATTCAAATTAAACTTCGAATTTTGCTATTAGTTACTTTCTTCTTTTTCTTCTGTCGGGAGAGTCAGTGTTGTTGGATGCAATTTGATGGGCTGATTATCTGCTTCAGGGTCAGGTACTGTCAAAAATCTAGCAATTTTGGACAACGAAATTGTTAAGACGATAAATACTGCGTGTATTACTTATGCTGAAGCAACTCAGATGCCGTTGCGCGCTCACTTTGATCTTTGAGGCATTCTAAAATAAACGCTTTTACATCTTCATTTGCGATTAGATCCAAACAAGCAGGCTTTTTTCCATTAATCACTTTCTTGTACACCTGGGCTGGGTTCATACATTCTTTATATGGTGTTTGAAGCGTAGCCATTTCAAGCACACACATCCCGAAAGAATAGACATCAACACTTGGTCCATATGACTCTTCATACATTTCTGGCGCCATAAACTCGGGAGTCCCAAGGACCGAGTCTGCATATGATGTGCTCATGCAAGTCGACAGTCCCAAGTCTCCAATTCTAATTTCTCCACTATTGCTATTGATGAAAATATTATCGCATTTGATGTCTCTATGGATAATTGGCGGATCATGGCTGTGAAGATATTCTATGCCCTGTAAAATTTCTCGACACCATCCTTTGATCACTTTAAGTCTGGGACTTCTAATTTTTTTAAGATAGCTGAAGAAGACAAAAAATTTCAATATTCGCCTAAAGATTTCAACGAAATACTTTTTTAAAGACCCTCCTGTGACTATCTCAGCGATGAATATGACTTCGTCTTTCTGCCTGTTAATCCATGCATTAATGAAATGAATGACATTCGGATGCTTCAAAGATTTCAATAAATTAATTTCGTCTGCAATTCTCTTTCTTTCCTCTTTGAATCAATTAAATGCGGCTCATAATAAAGGCAGTAGTACTCTGAGGTAGTCGGTGCAGCTTGATTACATTCCAAGCAACTTCACAACCTGAATCATTGTCATAGCCTCGGTACACGGTTTTGTAGGCTCCTGATCCCAATTCTTCGTTGAACTAAATGCACAGGATCAAATGGATGCAAGCTAATTATCCTACCCTGATAAACCGACGCTTTGGTGATTCTTCTACGATTTGGTTCTTGTCAATTTCCTTATCATAATCACTTATCATAGAGTCTTCATGGTCTTGCCTTCAATAAATCGAGACAAAAGGTGAGTTTTAGATTCAATCATGCTCGGTTCACTTGAATGCATTAGCTCCTGTTAGTCCGTTTTCGCCGATAAGAATGTTCTTGCTCATGGCAAATTATTCGTGTCGCTTTTTTGTGGATTCTCAGAGTAGTGATTTCGTTTTTAATATTGTGATTCTTGTTTATTTAGATTATTCCGAATTATTGAGGTCAAAAAGATGAGGGGTAGGTTAAGTTCCAGAAGTCAATACTCGCCTTTTTCTAGCGGAGACGACGATTTCAGGCTCTCTTTTTGAAGCAAAATGTTTGTAAAATTAGTTTTTTTGTCTTTTTCAAATTAACCCGAGGCTGAATGCACCTACTTCATAGTTCTTGAGTTCCAGTTTATCTTTAATCAAATGTAAGTTTTAAGCAAGTTAATTTTTTTAATCATTTCTGGAACTATCAATAGGAGAAAATACAACAAAGATGAATAGAATACACGGAGCGCATGTTGAAGTGCCCTGAGTTCTTAAAGCTGAAATAGAAAATCTCCAATCAAGCGGCAGTTTATTCTATTATTCATTACAACTTCAGGAAAGTAGCCATAATGTCTATGTAAATATTCTGTCTAGATAGTGACGCGTTCCCCCTTACTTGTAAAAAGATTTATGGCTCGCTAACCTCTCTACCAATATACAAGTACGGTAGCTAGCTTAATGTAGCATATAAAAAAATGAGTTGGGCACTAAATCACCAATCTGAACTGGTAATTGATGTACTTGAGAATCAAACTTGCATTAGATATGTAACAAAACTAAGAACTTCAAAAGGATTTATTTCTTAAGCAAAATTAGATAATATATATATAAAAAACGAGATTTTCGTGCATATCAAATGCTAGATATTTGGTTGAAATCCCTCCAATGACTGGGTTAGCGAGAATCTTTACACTCTGTCTGTTTTAGCTCCACTTCTAAAAAAATAATTAGCTTGAAAATCGTTTTAATGAGTATTGTTTACTTTTTACTTATGCCCTTCAGATCCAGTTTTAATCTACTCACGTTTGGTTTGATTCCATCTCCTTTTGAGTAAGAATTTCTTAACACATTTATAGCGTTCGCGGTTTTATCGCTTAACTTTTGCATCGAATTGATGCTATTATAGCATATATCTCTCTCTGAAGGTTGAGCTAGCTTTCGAGTGGTAGAAATTTTCGCTACCTCTTGCTTTATGCCAGTAGTTTTTTTTGCATTTCCGAAAATGTTTCCTTTAACAACACTACTAAACTTTTGGATTTTTGGAGAATAAATCTGTTTCGGGGACGTTTCTCTGGCTGTGAGAGCTTCTCCCAGTTTAGCTGATGCTTTTGATGTCAGAGAAGATTGAACTAACTTGATAGGATTGCTGACAGGTTTAAGGTTTAGTTCTAACGACTTGAGCTTCTTCACCAGGTCGTTATGCATTTTTTGATAAAGGCTTGAAGTGCTTCGTAATTTGTCGCGAGATTGTCCCCGAGAGCTTGAACCCTGATCTGAATCATGATTCGCAGCAGTCGGTTTTTTTATTGAGGGTTCTGGAATTCTTTTGAAGCTGAAGAACTTTTCAGTCTCGTTCATGCGCAGACTGCCATAAGACCGATCGGACGAAGCGCTAACAAAGGAAAGAAGAGTTAGTTTTCAAATTAGTAAAGTGTTTTTATACTTGCTCATTTCCGTAGCAGGGTTCGGAATTCCATAACTATTAGTATTCGAAACGCGACTGCCGACTGCAGTTTTCTTAAAAGCTATTTTCGTATTTGCGGAACTGGACTCCGTCAGCTTTTTTGCAGCAAAATAAGCAAATTGAGCGCTCCCATCTGCTTTCTGATGCTTCACAGTACTAGCTTTAGGAGAGATGTGCCTTTTCGAAAAAGGCATCCCCTTCGGTGTCGCCTGCCTAAACTCAATAACCTGACGATTTTTCGTCGTTTTAGGGTGTTCAAAAAAGTTGTTCAAAGTTGCTCCATTCAACGGGCTAAAAGCAGTATCGTTGGTTGTAATTGTCTCTCGACTGGTGAAGTAGCTTTGGTCATGATAGCATTCAGTTTTCACTCTTTCCACGGCGTTACACTGGATGTCTAATGTAGGAATGGTATCAATTTTTGTGTTCCTTACGTCCTCTTTTTCCAATATTTGGTTATTCAATGTTTCCAAAGGCTTATACATATTAAATTTGATTGACGCTGCGCTCACAGAGCTTGCCTCCTTAAGCGATTTCATAGGCTGTGCTTTAGAGATATTTCTCAAATCTCTCACAGAGGAAGTAACCCGCGGTTTTGCATAAGACCGAAGATTCTGGCTATGGAGATCATATTTGATCGCATGTGATAGCTTTTCCAAGGAGTCTGTGCTACTGTCATTTTGTGATTCAGTGTCAGTAGTATCTACACACCTGGGAAATTGATAACTGGGATTCGCAGCTGATCTTCGAAACCTGAGCTCAATCTCTCTTTTAAATTCTTCTTGTTTATCCAGTTGCGTCTCCTTCTCGGCCTCATCTGTAATAATTCTGTGCTCTCGCAATGTTTGTTCGCCTTGGTGGTTGGAATTGTCCGTTAAAAATTTATAGTACTGTTTCTTATGTAATGGACTCTGAGATTGACAAGGTTTTCCTTTTGAGGATGTAGAATATGTAGCAAAATAAGCATTTCGAGCAGTCGTTGCCATTAGTAATTCAAATTTATGTGTGGATGTTCAGGGGATGTCAGAGAGTACTTAAGCGTATTCTCAAAAGCCGGATAAAAGTTTGAGGCGACGAGTTATTTTATTAGGGATGTAAACTCAAACTAGTTCAATTACAAATTTCAAATCAAAAATTAACAGTCATACTAACTTAGCGACGAGATGCAAAGTAGAAAGAGCTACGATCTCCAGACCTTCGACCCCATTGATGAGGGCAATGAAGATTTGTCACTTGACTCAGACAGAAACAACAAGGCCTCCAAAGGAGTCAAGAGGACTCCTCTAGGCGAAAGCTACAAAAATAATAAGTATCTTATTTGATGAAATTGACGCTCATTGCTAACAACCAACTAAAAAGGCCTGATGTGATGAAGAATAACTCTCAACAGTTTAACAAAAAGACTGTAGGGAAAGAAAACGTTAATATGAACAATAAAGTTCCATCTCAGAAGACTAAGCCTGAGAAGAAATATGCAAGCCAATATTTGGAAGAGCAGTTGTCAGGAATTTCCGGATTCTCTGCCTCGGATGCTGAAGATAATGAGTCATTCGATATGAAACAAGGCTCAAAAGACTATGAAGAGGAAAGCAGTGAAGAAGAGGAGCAAACGGAGTCTGACGCCAGCGAGGAAGAAGAAGAAATGCCTCCAAAAGGTAGATCACATATGGAGAGAGCCATCCAAAGACCTCAGACTGCGTATGCTAAGGAGCAAAACACAAGAAGCGACAATTTTGCCACCTTCAATTACAAAGGACTCGAGCGTCCTCAAACCTCACATTCACAGCAGGCATTCCACTTGGAGCGTCCTCAAACTTCACATTCAAGTAAGAATTTAATGAATGTTGGCCCGAATGCTTATAATTTTCTTTAGCTACTTCTACGTTTAAACCCATATACACAGTTGGAATCCAACAATCTTTGATTGAAAAGAAGATTTTCAATTACAAGGAGAAGAAGTTTTCGACCGTGCCTAAGAAAACTGATGTCGTCAGTAGAATCAACGCTTACAAAAACGCCTGGAAGTCCACTACTTTCCTCAAGAAGAACGGTTTAGGTGGCAAAGAAGGAAGAAAATTGAATCTGGCTGAAAGAAACCAAATTTACAGACAGGATCCTCAAAATCCAAGATATGTCACAAAAACTACTGGCATAAAGCAAGAGGTAGCGAAAATTTCTACCACTCGAAAGCTAGCTCAACCTTCAGAG
>ENA-UOTZ01000817-UOTZ01000817.1-compost-metagenome-genome-assembly--contig:-NODE-817-length-24844-cov-12.951185_pt1 | contig 24844 bp, 17 predicted proteins | sample MGYA00238144_ERZ746983 | MGnify/ENA primary metagenome ERZ746983 (study PRJEB28759, sample SAMN06268863) | compost metagenome | isolation source: single cell | place: USA: California, Emeryville, Joint... | reverse complement strand
ACCCCTCCTGGACCTGGATTTTTGCACACCTTCTTATCTGTAAATTGTGCACAATGACTATCAAGTGAGCACGCTACACAAGCATTATTATAACACCGCGGTGCTGAGGTGGTTGGGCAGTCTGTGTCAGCTAAACACTGTACACACACTCCATTTGGTGTCTTGCATTTCTTCGTCGTCCAGGCTTTGTTACAGTGAGTGTTGTCTGTGCAAGGAGCGCAAGTATTGGCTAGCAAGCACTTTGCAGCTGAAACTGAAGTGCAATCGTTATGATTAACACATGGAACACATACTCCTGACCCGCCTGGGTTTTTGCAAACAGGAGTTGATGAAAAATGAGAGCAGGCTGAAGAACTAGTGCAAGGTCTGCATACATTATTCGAGCACTCTGCCTTATCAACGTTCGGACAGTGGCTGTCGTATCCACATGAAAGAAATGTCGTAGAGCAAACGCCGCCTGAGCACGTACTACTCGGGTCGTTGCTCCATCTCCTGCAATCAGCATTATTCTCACACGATAAGCAATAAAACTGTCCACCTCCACCTCCACCTCCACCTCCACCTCCACCTCCACCTCCACCTCCACCCCAGCCATTAGAAGTCCAAATACACTTGGCCTTTGCTCCGCAAAGCGCTGTGGGAGAATCACACTTAGTTGCACAAAGGTAAGTCCTCTCATTTGTTACGCAGGTTTTTCCTCCACTACATGACAGGCTATCCCTACTTTGTGTACATTCGCTGCAATATTTAATGGTGGTGCTGCTCATACCAATAACATAAGAAATAGAAATACATTTTTTCCGAACAGAATGCTGGCTGCTGCAGCGGCCATCATTATCACATGATTTGCATCCAGAGTTGCAAACATCAGTTGGATCACTACAATCGTTAAGGTTACTGCAGGAAGGATATTGTCCTTGTACGATTGAGATTCCAATAAGAGAGATTAGAAAAAGCAAGCAAACTATCATCCTTTACGCAAAGAAATCCGATTAATTTGAGAAACTATAACTTATTCAAACTCAATCTGAATTCAATTTTTTATTTTTGTTAAAACCTTTTAATTAATTTAAAAATTCAGAATCCATTTGATTAATTTCATTATAATTCCTATCAGCATTGGCAACAGCTTTTCTACTCTAAATATTGCGAGGTGTCTCTCTTGTTTCAGCGTTCTTTAGCAAATGCTTGCCTAATAACACCTAAGAAGGACACGTAAGTGATTTTGAGCTTAACAAGCCAATGTAATTTTAATAAAAAGCAAAGGTCAGCATTAAAACAGAAAGCTGATAAATATTAATTATCAATCTTAAAGATCTCATCATTTTCTGAGACTGCGTTATTTTTTTGCTATTTTGTGAAATTAGAGAACTTTTGATGAAAATAAATTTATAAAACGTTCCAAATCATTCTTATTTCTTGAAAGCATTTCAAATTAACAACCTTAGAAACGGTTTCTGTAAAATAAAAACTTGAATTAAATTGCATTAATTAGAAACCTCATAAAGCCTCTCAAAGAGGTTTGAAATAGCAATCTCTCAGCCACCCTGACAGAGCCAGTAGCAGATGAGAGATTAGAAAAGATTCAGATAAAAGCTTTAAGAAAAAATCCTGTTGGAGAGTCAATAATTTTGGAGGTCAATAGCGAGATTTCAGCACGAGGTTGCTGGAAATAATTATTTTATAAAGTTGTTAATCTCGAATTATTTAGATCATTATAGTTTCCAGGCACTGGTGTTTTATTTAATTAAATCAAAGGTATTTGCGAATTTTTTTTCTTTTTTTATATAGCAAATAAAAAATCAGCTTTAAGTACATTTATTGGGATTCGATAATTTCGAAAATTTTCAGAACTAGGACCGCGAACAATTATACATAATAAATTAAGTTGATTGGAATTCTAAATTGATTAGATTCGAAATTTATTGACACATTAATTAAAGGAAGAATTGCTGATCACCCAGAGGGATGGAAAAATTTTGAGTGAATGATGGTTTTGGACAGTTTTTGTTCACTGATCTGATAAGATAATTCTTACTTTTTTGCGGGGATTGACTTCTCTCTTCAGAATTTGTAGAAAAATGAATTAGATCTCCTTGAGATAGAAGCTACCTCCTGAAAACCACTAGAAATAGAGGTTCGCTAACATCTTCATTTCTATCTCTCTTACTTTCTTTTTTTTTTCTTCTAAACATAGTATGTTGGTTTGTTAGGAGAGGGCTTACCAGATCTACTACCATAAATATACTCATGAAAACTAATCAATTGAGAAATCTTTTAGTGCATGAAGCCTAAACCGGTTCATTTTGCATTTTCGTTCAACTTTGGAATTGATAAAAGAAATTTTTTGAAATCCATTTTGAGCATTGTTCTTAGCAAATTCAAATTAATCAAAGCTTTTAGTTCCTCAAATTTATTTATCCTGGATCTTGAGAATGTAATGAGAAATGATTAAAGAAAATCAAAAAAAGCATTTTGTCTTCCAACAGCGATTCGTAAAAGATAGGCTATCGTATTGTAATTCATTTGTTGACCTGGATCCTTCAGGAGTTAGTGCACGAAGAGTAGATAGAAAGGTCTTTCGAAATCTTAAACATTAATTTTGGAGAATGTCTTGATTTTTCTGTAGATTTTGAAGAAATTATTTATCAGCTCCAGTATGAGGAAAAGAAGAGAAAATAAATTTATTTTGATGATGTCACAGCTTTGAAAGTGATGAGACGATCAGAAACAAGCCTTTATTACAAGATTTAGCCTAAAAACTGGAAAGCTAGCTGATAAACAGCGTTAGGCCGGTCTCTCTATTGGTTAGTCTGTATTTCATTAAGAAAAGGGCAATAATCACTCATAAGTCCGTCACACATGCAGGTTTGAACCTAAACCTTGCCGACGCACCGAATACAGCAACTTTGTTCTTTTCAATCTCTATATCACCTCGAAAGACCATAATTGTTAGAACCCTAGCATAGGAACATTGAATCACCTAAATTGATTTTCATTTTTCTGGTCATAACAATTAGGATCTTGTTCATTATAATGCAAATACAAAACGAACCGATGGGTTGTGACATCGTGTAAAATGCATTTATGATGGGAGTCTGCTGGAACGAATGGAAGTGATAAGTTTATGAATTTTTCTTTCTTCTTTGCTACTTTTTTTTTTGATAATGTGAAAAATTCACATCTTGCGATTAACAAATATATTTTGCTCATTTCTAAATAAAATTCAACTATTGACTAGTTTTTATGGCCTCTTCAGGACTTGCTCTCATATTTCTGAAATTACCATAATCTTAGTCTCCAGCGTATCGCGTATTTGTGTAGAGGTTATATGAAATCTCGAATTTGTGAGCACAAATTTCCCAATACAAAAATATGCCATATAAAATCAAATTGGTAAGTTGCTACTGTTGTTTTCAGTTAACTATTTAATTTTAAAACTCCTAAGCTTCGTAATTAATTTCCGATTCTTAGGCAAAATGCTCATTGTACTCATTCATGAAAGTTTCATGTCCAGATACGATATTTGGGACTCAGGTAATTATTTTATATATATTAATTGTTAGGTATTATTCTTTTCAATAATCTGTCAACATAGGTCAGCTAGCTTCATGCTCTCTTTAAGGTAGGCTACTCTTGTTATTCAGCCAGATTATCATCATGACACACTGTCATAGCCCAGAGAAAATTTAAGATTCTGGGTTAATATGTAGAGAGTAAGAATAAATATTTGTGGATCAGAGGATGGCTTGAGGGCTGCTGTTGGAGGATGCTTTCTTGGAAGAGATTGACACTTAAAATTATTGAGAACGTCAGGAGTGAAACAAGAAGTACAATGATAAATGTTTTCTTCACAGGTTAGACAGGAGGCATCACAAAGATCGCATGATTGAGTTGGATCCTGATACACAATAAGTCGAGTTCAGCAGAAAGTATCCTGAGAGACATACTTTCCAAGCGGCGGCATTGCGACATTGCTTGCAGTTGGTTGTGCACGGCTTTAATTAGAATGAATTCAAAAAGCTATCTGAATCTTCCTAAAAGAATTAAGGTTCGAATAATCGAAATACATGGAGATATTATCGCATTTGATAATCAAAAGTGAACGTTTTCTTCGCCCGCTGGCTTCTCAGACTCGCATATATGCATCAAATCTCATGTTTGCTAGCGAACCATATCCGAATTATTAATCTCTTTTCAAAGTCTTATTTTCTTTATAAAATACTCCCTTTTTTCTTGATAGATACAGGACGACATTGAGATTCTCAACCTGCCATTGTAAATTGAGACAAAGCAGGGATTTTGTGTTTCATTTGGCCTAAACCACTTTAAACAATACATCATAAGGTTACAAGCAAATTCATGAAATTGCTAAAAATTATCCCCTTCATTTTCAAAAGTTTCAATGAATTAAGTTGAAATCAATTGGGTCTATATTGGTTTTTTGCGGCAAACATTCAGGAAAACTATTTTTCGCTTTTTATTTGTCGTTTGTTTGCTAATATTTCCTCTCATAAAGTAAAATTTTACCAAAAAAGAAACACCTCAAAAAATAAATGAATCCTAATTTATTTGCTTCATCTGACTATAGATTATATCAATATTCATTACTACCGAGCTTTTTGATTCCTAAATTGAGAGTCGTCATTTGTTCATACTGGATAAATTCAGCTTTGTAGATTATTCCAGGGCTTTTAGTTTTTTGGTATTTGGAAGAGTGACATTGTTTGGACCCAGCACACCAGCTATAAGACATAGCAGATATATTATTCTAGCAGCATCCCAGATGTTATGGTCTACAAACTTCTTTTTTCAAATGCTTTTAGGAGGTACCGTGCCGAGGATGCTCGGTTTTCTGATAGTAGATCATCATTTGACAAACAACTTGAAAGTTTCAATTCTGTTACTTCTATTGGGCGCTCGTCAGAGAACGGTTCGATTTTTCTTTTCATAAATGCTCTGGAGACTGGGAAGTATTCACTTGACTTCTCCTCGATTGGCTCGAAGAAAATTTTCTTTTTCGATAGATTCAAAACTCTCTTCTCTGCATGTAATGAAAATTAGTCGCATTCCTCCAAGACGACCTTATTCAGCTCACAGAAATTATGCTTGAAATACATTTCTTTAAAGCGAAACGAAGCCGGCTCTTGAATATTGAAAAAATTTTCATATCCATCAATGATGAACAGCAATATAAGCAACTCAAGACCGCTATCATCTGCTGTTCTAAGAAACTGAACTTCTTCTCGAGTAAGCAATAATGTCTTCATGAGTGATTCGGAGATGACGTCTGAATTCGGATTCGTTACGCTTGGAAATTCAATGTATATAGGAAACCATTATTTTCATTTCGTTTGCTCTCCAAGAGTGTATGAGTTCTTCTCTTTGGAGATGCTTGCAAAAGAGAGATTTTCCTATTCCAGCCTGCCTTGCTATGAGGAAGCCTTGCTTTTTTTTTTGGAATTATCTTCTGACTCTCCTTTGTAATACCTCAATCTACAAATCGAGCTCTTTTTCACTCTACATCATTCAATATCTTTTCGATGTATTGAGAAAGCAGATCTGAATGTAATGTATTTGAATTGGTCCGCAACAAACTGGAAGCGTCGATATTCTGATCTTCTTTGTCTGTTCTTTTGATTTCATCGCTGTCAAGTAGCTTTCTTCGATATTTTTGTATGCAATGACACCATATTTTGAATATTCTCCATGTTATCAAGGCTGACGGAATCTAAACAGTATTTCTGCTCTGTGAAATCTTTTTCATTGCCAAAATTGATTGGCTACTCGAGTTAAAGAAAATAAAAAATAACGAGTAAAATTTGAGGATTTTTTACCAAATCCTCACAACTAAAATTACCTCCTTTTCACAAGTTCGTTTGTTGGAAATTTCTCTTGCATTAGTTCTACTCCTAAAAAATTTCTCCTCGCTTATTGTTTTGTCACCTGCTGGTTTCGTCGAAGTAATAGAATATTAGTCAGACTTGTAGGCAAATTATCAAATAATTTCAATACATTTGGGTACTTTCCATATTGTACACTACTTATTAAACAAGAAACTCATTTCGAACTGCATCTTTCATAAACAATTTTTAATGTCTTTGTAAATCTCGAAATAGTTTTGTGTTCATATGCAACAAATCACAAATCATAAAACCTCATCTCTTACGACTTCAGTTATACGTAAATATTATGTCTTATCTAGAGCTTTTAATTGCCATACCTACTTAGCAATTGGAATAGTATTCACCGCCGCAGTAACATAAACACTCTTGAAGAAATAAAACTTGAATACCAAGAGGAGTACTATCTGCGCGCCTCCAATCAAGAATATAACCAGGTATCTTGACTTCGGGATATAATCAGCAAGTTCCCTTTAAGAATTAAAAAAGCTCTAAGATCATTGTCTTTTTCATTGTAGATTACCTATGGAAGTTCATCATCAAGAAAAGCGTTGAGATAGCCATTCCGTAGATCAATGCGCAAAGCTGAATCATCTAATTCATTATTAAAACGACTTGAAAGGATCATCAGACTTACATCGTTAGGAATGATGCAAATAACAGTGATTGGAACCAAAACAACGACTGAATATCCATACACACAGATCGTCTAATCCCATCGTCAATAAAAAGCATTTGCGTTGGCTTTACCTGGATGTATCTAACATTGCTACCTAATACTTTCATAATGATCGTCATAAATGTTGGAATAAACAGCCCGAAGCCATAAACCTTGCAAAAATCAGATAAATTGAAGCAATAAGCGAGTGAGTACCACGCTGGCTGCACCTGGCACGAAAGTAAAATCGTATTTGAAAATTGCTCCTTGGCTCTGAAAAAAAAATAAATTTATAGGATCTTTCTGAAAGATATTGAAGCTACCGCTGCGTCGAGATAGTGCGAAAGATTCCCTGTGATTGCTAGCATGAGAACCAAAGTCGTATAGACCCAAATGGGACCGTAACTATGTGCCTGGTGAGTGCTCAGTTATATTTTGAAGAATATACAGGTCAGGATTTTCTCGAGTTTCTTCAGCGAATCTGGTTGTGAATGGGAACAAAGCCATGCAAATTCTCCTTAAGACGTCGGTGTTGGTCACTTCAAAATATTCTTGGTAGTAGCTAAGGAGAAGGGACCAAATAAGCGTTGCAAGAGGATATTCTATACTCAGTGGTCAAAGCAGGGCAGCATCCAGCAAGCCAGCTTTTTCTTTTATCACGGAACTGCTGACCTTTGACTTTCATGACAACCTTCTGTGGAGCGTCGCCTTGGTTGACGTCTTGGAGAGGCACTTCTAAGTCGCTTCTTTCTTTCTTCATTATTTTTAGGGTCTTAGGTGGTTCTTTGATATAAAATTGAAATCGATAAATAACGAGATGAAATTTGCTAATTTGACAAAGCTTTCTCAAGCACATAAATAACTGTCTAATTAAGTTCAATGATACAGTCTCAAAAACCCTATACATTGCATTTCATATCTGAGACTTTCGAAATTGAATTTGATTCATCTAATTTCCTGTACTTTCATCATTGCGTTGATCTACTCTGGAGGATTAACGCACCTTACAGTAATTGGTAAAGATCTGAAGATCACTCCATTCCATTCTTGCAGATTTGATTCTGTTTCAAGCGTTTAGAGCGTAAAAGATTTTTTTTTTTAATATGGCAAACCATAAGAATAATCACTTAATATGTAAAAAAAAGTTATTATCATATGGGCTTACTATTTTACTGAGCAAGCCTCTAATTCATATTAATAATAAAATGAAAATCTCGCTTTATGTGTCTAACTTTATTAGAAAAATGACTTTTAAATATATTCTTTCAGCTTAATGCTCTATTAAGTCTATAATATGCTCCCACCATATCGTTAATGCTTTTGATTCACCAAGATTTTATCCGATAATTTCTAGACAACCAAAAAAAAACACATCAGGATTGCGAGAGAACTTTAATTTTACCTTAATCTGGCTCCTGGTAAAATGAATGCCAAAGGCAATCTTGAAAAAAGCGTCTTCGTCTTCCCAAATTGGGCCTTCAAACTCCTTATTGATCAGAGGTAACATACTACACAAGTCCTTTTTGGTTAGAAGCTCTTTTTCTTTAATTTTCAGAATAGTCAGCGATATTCTGTAGAGTATCTTTTGCTTCTCGTAAAGAAAAGTATCCATTATCCTCACAATATAATTGAACGGCAGCTCGGTCGCTCCAGTGAACAGTGTCATCCACCAATTCACAGCATAATGAATACTCTCCAACTGATTGTTCATCTGCGGAATTAGAAGCATTAACTCAAACAGATTTTTAATTGAAATTTTACAAAATGTGCATGTAGTTTCGGTAAGTGCACTTTTATCAACCCGTCTAGCACTGCCAGTTTATGTCGAACGGTGTAGAGGTCTTTGTAATAGTTTAGCAGCTCGTAGTTCTTCATTAGACTAATCATTATCCAAAACGCTTCCTAATAAAGCGGTTAGCTCAATTTCCTCGTGTAAAAGTCACTACTTCATCATTGCAGTACAGGACTAACACCGCGCAGATATAATTAAGCCCTTGGCAGTATCCCATGTCTTTATAAACCAACGATATCGCGGTAAGCACTTTCTGCAGACTTTTCTGGCCTGGGCTGTCTTTTGTATTGAAAAAATAGTGCTCAGGGTATGTCCTCGGGACATCTTTTTCGATTTCTTCTTTAAACGGTATCTCTTCAGTTTTAATTAATTGCTATTCACAGAATTTTGAATCAGAGTTGGTTAAAGGGCAACTGGTGTGTACTTCATAGTTGATCGAAGGAAATTCTTTCTTTACCTGCTCAATGCCTGCAAGGATCGGCCACACTCTCCCACGGAAAGACTCTGGGATGCCTTTTCTAATTCTCCATTTTACTAACAAAATTTTTTTAGCCACTACAAAGCTCTTACATATGTAGGTCTTTTTTCGAGCTGCTGTTTTAAGCGAAGGAAGAATTTTCATCCATTTTTCTATTTTTTGGGCCTCGTTCTTCTGTTTAGATTGCAGTTGTTTCTCGTCTGTTTTTCTATCAGGAAAATAGTCAATCAGTCGCTGTATGAAGCCACCATTTATACTTTTCCTCGATTTTCTTGAGTTTGAAGCCATAACGATCCAATTTTACATCTTCTAAAGGCTTCGCTGGTGGTAGGTCATTGAGACTGCTGATCTTCCTTTGTTGAGTTTCAATAGAGGCTGTGTCTGACGTTGGATCAGATAAATCTGGCATAGAAGTCGCTTTGATTTGAGGAATTGGAATAAACGTCCTTCCAGGCTCTAAAAGACAACTTCGCCTCTCGTATGGAGACCCAATTTTTGGACTTGCTCGTTTTGATGAACGTTCAGAAGGGCTCTAATATGATATATTTAAGAAAGGACGGTAGATTGGGTGGTTACATCCGATTTAGAGTTTGAGAGTGAGATTAGAGAAGTAGTTGATTCAATTCTTTGGCTGGCCGTAGATTGATAAGCCAGCGGATTATCCATATAGTTTTCGATGTATACGTAGTGCTGCATAATTTTATCAATATTTCAGGTCGAACCACAGCACCAAAAAAAGAATATATTGGATTACTTAGTCGATTCTTACTGAAGCGGAAAATTTTCAAAATTTCAAATGGTGAAATAACAAAAACGGATCCGAAAAGAGGTGGCTTTCGCCCCCAAGGTCTTCAAGATAAGAACGCTGACTTCAAAACGTAAGAGCCTCGATAACAACGTATTCTTGCTTGAATGAAATAAACTTGATGGCATATTTAAGAATCATAAGTGAATCTCCTAATTTTTTTCGGGATTCATCCACTCTGTTTTGACGGAGATAATAGCCAACCCAGCGACCGAACGGCAACTTTTTGGAGGATTTCTGTGTGAAGTTTAGAGAGTAAATGAAAAAAAACAACATGATGGAGCTGAAAGAAATTCTACCTATCACAATAATCACACTAGCACTTGATTGGAGCTGTTTCTCGAGCTCTTTCTTAGAAATTCTGTATCAGGGTCTTTAAGTTTGGAATCAAGACATCAATTCCCTTATTAGATTCGAAATATAGAAAATATTATGTCTAAGTTTATTAAATGCAACCAAATAAATTCCACATGACCTCACCATCAGTGTTGTCTCTGTTCTTCAACTCTTTTTTGAGATTAGAGCCTTTTTTCCAATTGTGCGGGTAATTTGAGAATTTCTTTTCCTTAGATAATCTTCGAAATCTAACAAGATTTAATTTTGCTTATAATATCTTAACAATGAACGTGTCGGTTGAAAACGTATCCAATTTCTTCCTTTCCATGTTATTGACAACTGTTCTCCTCTCCATTAGGAAGCATTAGAGTGGTTTTTCATTGATAAAGCCGATGAAAACAAACCAAGAGGTCCGGTCTCAGAAAGAGATCTGGATGTCATGTGGCAGACGCGTCTTATCGATTCCCAGACCCTCGTCTGGAGGCAGGGAATGCCAACTTGGACACCAATCAACAACGTCGAAGATTTGCGAAACATGATTGCTGGTACACTGATGATTTCGATCGCTAACTTAACTAGTGGAACCTATTCATTCAATCGGTTGATTTTAAACAGAGTCCAATTCGAGCATTCTCATGGCAAACGCATTGAATCGACCGGCCCCTGGCAAAGAGGGAGCGACTACTAACAAGCATCAACACGCTAAAGGACATCCTACAATGCCTTCTGTGCCTCAGGAAACTAAGACGACTTTTACAGAAATAACAACTGTGAAAACTCTGCAGGCCAAGCCTGAGTTGCTTAATGAATTGCAGCAAATCAAGCAACTGGCAAGAGAAGTCAGCAAAGAAGAAGATGAAGATGAACACGGAGGCAGTCCAGGTGGCGAAGAGGATGATGACGACGACGAGGATGAGAACATTGTCCAATCGCTGGAACAGAAAGTCGAAAAATTAAAGGAAAAATTGAAAAAAGGAGAGAATGCTGAAGTAAACGAGATTTTGAGAGTTTCTTTGATTAATGCTGTGTGTATCAGGATTTCAAACTTGTTGAAGAAGACATGATCGAGGACCTAGTCATGAACCTCGCGAACGAAGAGACCAAAGAAGGCAATAAAAAAAAGAAAAAGGGAGGAAAAGAAATCGATTATAGCAAGCTCACTCCTGAAGAAATTGTAATAGAAATAACCTAACCTAACGATATATTGAATTCCTTAGAAAAAAATCGAGAAACGCAAGAAAAAGACTAAAAAGCAGCAGGAAAAGAAGAGAAACAAATGGTATCAATCTCGACTGAATACATGTCTCTATGTTAAAGGTAATTTCTTTTTAAAAACATAGTCATTTTAACGAGTTACGTTCCTGTAGGACTTCCAAATGATATTACCCTAGAAGAAGTGAAAGAGTTCTTCGGAAAGGCTGGAGTGTTCCGTGTGGACCCAGTGACAGGTAAAACTCTCAGATTTTGTTGTCAGAAACAGTGGATTCAGGTGAGGAGAAAATAAAGATTTACACCGATGAGCAGGGAAAACCAAAAGGAGATGCCTTGATTTCATATTTCAAGGAAGAAAGTAATTGAGTTCCCTTTTTATCATCATATATTTACACACACCACTTCGCCTAGGTATTGAGTTGGCTAAAGAGTTGCTGCACGAAAGGGAGATCAAACCTGGCTATATGGTCACGATTGAACCAGCAACCTTCGAACAGAAAGGAGAATATGTCCCTCGAAAACAGATCAAACTCGATGACGTCAATAAGATAAAACTCCAAACCATTGAACAAAAACTGCTGTCTTGGGATGAAGGCGAAAAGGATGAAGGACTGAAAATTGTGGTGATACAAAACATGTTCTCGCCAGAAGAAGCACTCGAAGATGAAAACTTTGTGAGTGATTTGCAGCAAGATATCCAACTCGAATGCGAAGAGAAACTGGGACCGGTTCAAAGAATAGAAGTTTTTCAAAATAATCCTAACGGAGTCGTGTTAATCAAGTTCAAAACCGGTGCTGCCGCCGAAGCTTGCATTCAGGTAATTGTGTAGAAGTAATAAGAGTTGGAATCATTTGATTCATTTAAGTTGATGAACGGAAGATGGTTCGGAGGAAGACAGCTTGCTTGTTTCTATTGGGATGGAAAGACTGACTATAGGGTAAGTTTCGAGTTTTAGATCCAAGTTCTGATAATTTTTTGTTATTAGCGTGTTCGTGAGACCGAGGAAGAAGAGAAGAAAAGAATTGAGTCTTTCGGAGAATGGATTGAGAGTCAAAAAGAGTCAAAAGAAGCTTCTGAGCCTAAAGAAACTGCTTGATTATGAAATTTCAGCATGCATTTAATTTGTTTCCAATAACTGTGCGTCGAATTGTAATGATGGACTGAGCGGATAGTAGAACTATTCAAAAATGCATTTTTCATTTCAAAGAGCGAAATAACTAATGAACTATCGAGTTACTCGTTGAATTTAGGATTATAACTGATCGTGGATAGGAGGGAAAAAAAAAATGTAATAGGAGTAATATTTCAACTAGTTTTTATGTTTTTATCAGCAATAATAGACTTCCTTTCAGAGGCAAACCAGGAGAGACAATATGTAAACATTAGATAATAACGTCGTGGAATGAAATGTAACTTTTATGATTTGCTAGAAGTTTGGCGGCTAATGGAATGCGCAGATCATTTTGTCCTTGTATGAAAGCAATCTTAATTTCTGTGGTAACTTGAACAATTTAAGTGATTGGACACTTGAATAGTAGCAATACAAACCATATTATTGTATCACCCAATTTTTCCTTCATATCCTCCATATCCTGCATATCGTATACAATCAATGATCCATTCTGAAGTTTTAGATTGAACCACAGCGATTGATATAAATTTTTCATAATTTTCATTTGCTTGGGGTTTTATGTGCTTTTACCTTGCGTTGATCATGAATATTCATTAAAATGTCCTTTGCTTTGGGACTTATAGCTAAATTGCAATTGATCACTTTCAAGAGAGACTTTGAATATTAAGTAATCTTTCTGATATTTATCTGGTAAATTTTTTCTATATCGATCAGATTAATAGAAGCCGAGCTTCTATTTTTATCTCAAAGAGATATGGAAATTATTTTTCCGAATTTGGAAATCATTCATTTCGTCGTTAAATCTTGAAAAAGCTTAGTCGATGTTTCATCCTTGGAGCCTGCTTCTTTCAACATTTCAACAACAAGCTCCAAATCGTTAATCTGATTCCTCAGTCTGACCTTACCCTTAAAAAAACGTAAAAAACTCAGAAAATCTTAATATTCATCTCCGTTGAACTACTTGCCTAAATGCGCAACGAGTCATTGTTCAAGGTTGGTGGGCTGTGGTTATGACTTGCAGAAGAGTGAAAAATATTATAGCTTGACAGAAGATAACTCGCTGTGGCAAAGATAAACTTTATCTCTATTGAAAAGATTTAACATTAAAGGAACATTAAATCAATGCCAAAAATACAAATATACATCCTAAAACCTACTCAACATCTAACGCCTTCAAGTACGCTTAAGAAATAGTCAATTTTGATGACTTAATTGGCAAGAACCCAATTTTTCTCAGGAACCCTTTTTCCGGCAAATATATTTTTAGCAGAAGACCGTTTTTCTTCACTGGTATGATAAACCAATCCGCTCGCTTCAGCAGCTCTATTGCAGAAGCTAAATTCGAGTTTCTTGCCGAAAACGTCGGAGTAGAAAATAGTTCCTCCAGATACTCTCTATTCGCACTGGATTTCAGCCAAAAATCAGTAAGCGCGTCTGTTACTGGGATCGCCCATCGGTGAGTCAGGTCTTTCTTGCATTTCCACCCTAAAAACATCTTCGCAAGCTCAACACTTCCGAAAGCAGGTTCCTCCAGCGATAAGCTTTCTGGAATAACGCTTTGATTAGCGTAAAAATCAAATAAAGGCATTCCATTTGCTCTCGAAAGTACCTTGATTGAAGCGTTATCAATGCCGTTTAAAACCCCTACGAACACTTGCTCTTGGCTCGTTTTGATAGAGACAACTTGGTCTCCAACTACCTCACACAATGAGGTGCTGCCTTTGGATCGCATGTCATATACATAGATTCTATTGTCATGCGCGACGTAATATATTTTCTCCTCATCATCGCTCTGAAGATAATCAAAGCATCTTACCACCGTTGGCATATATTGGTTGTATTTCGGTAGCGTATAAATCATCTCGACTCTCATGGACCGCAGTCTTATGCAGAAGAAGCCTGGGTTAGACGAGCGTTGATTGACACCGATTAATATATTGTCGTTGAAAAGCTTGAGGCTATCTGATTGAACGTTGGGGAATTTCCGTATAAGCTTCATAGTTTTGCTGTTCCATACTTCCAACCACATTCCGCAAAAGAAATATAGACTTTTGTTAGAAACCTCCGTCACGCTCGTGATTTTCCGTGAAATAGAGAAAGTTCGAAGGTATTTGAAGCTTCGGAGGTTCTGAGCACGCTGAAGCTCTTCAGAAATAATGAAATCTCGATACGAAAAGCTAAAGCAAGGCTGGGCGTAACAGACAGGCCTTTGTCGTTTCATCCTATTTATTTTGGAATTTTACTATATTTTTATATTTTAAAAGCCAGCCATTGCCTGCTTCCACCTAACTATTAATTTTCTAAATACCCGGACCAAAATTTGAAGAATTTGAAGTTTCGCTGACGAAAAAATTAAATATTCTTAGTTCTTCCACCTCTTGCGTAATAAGGAGTATTTCAATTTCTGCCTTAAAACTCCTGTTTCTATGGTATTCCCTTCAATTCTCTCTGATTTTTCTCTTATTTTTGACCAATAGAGATCAATAATGGACCCAAAATACAGCAAAATGGTTGGCAGAACCCATGAGTTCTGGCTTAGAAGAGCAATTACCCCCTTGGACATGAGAATTAAAACGAGGATATTGCAGAAAGCGGATATTAGTACAAGTTATTTTAAGTTTTCTTTAGGAATAAAATCACACATGGAAACCACCCAATATTTAATTGAAGGAGTTTTCGAGCACTACACTTTTGATGATTAATATTGCTTGACATTAAAATCAAAAGGCACTGTATTTATCGAAAGAGTTGATTCTGAATTTAAAGTTTCAAAAAATCAAGGACAAATACTTGACAGCATTTTTATTATGTTCATTAACCGTGGGTATATACTGATAAATTTTCGCCTAATTAATAATTAATTGGACACTTTATCAGAGCCAGCTTCCAGCTCGTAGCAAAAGATGCTGCTTCTATAAGAATGAAGAACGACAGACAATATTATTGCTTCGGGACTCAGCATAAGCGATTCGAGGATCAGTCAATTTAATTTGTTTATCTTGATTTGACTCTGCCAATGACTTGTCCGATGAATAAAAACCTGCTTAATAAGCATTAATAGAGAGAGAGGACAAAAATTTTAGGTTAACGCGTATAAATCAGTCCCATTGGGAGTGATGAGAGACCTTAAGGAAAAAATGCCATTCTTTATCAATTTATCCTTTAATCATTGCACGTTTATATTGCGTTTATATTGAAATTTAAGTTCAAAGCCTCGAACTCCCCCAAGGAAACATTGGAAGTTCATGGTTCTTCTTCTTCCAAATCATCATCATCGCTTTAGACTAAAATATAGAAATTCTTTCACTTAAGTGTCCTATCTTAAATTATCCTCAATATATCTCCGAGATTTCTTTCTTAACCTCTGTTGGAGATCTAACTTAGAAGCTATTCTTTTTCACCAAGTAGCTGTACCGAGTTTTTAAAGAAAGTTTTCAGTGACTTATATAGATAAATATATTATTGGTCTAAATTCGACAGTAGAAAAGAATGTGGAATAGTTAATTAAAAGTTCTTTTGGGCACGAAATTCGTGTAATATAACTAAGTCGAGTTAAAACTTCATCTCATACTCCAAGTTTATTTTGAGGCCGCTAAGACTAGATGAAAAAGGACCATAAATGAATCTTCAGTAGCTTAGGCCAGAATTGACGGTATTCTTAACAAGAAAATGACGATCTCTGCTACCAACTGATTGACACGAACATTGCTTTCCTTTTTCGTCAGAGATGGCCATTGAAATCAGAATTCAATGAGCTAATTTAATTTCTCGTCGAATCGAATATTTTTCAACACACTTTCTTACCAAAATTTGAGTATTTAACTGTTTAAAAGTTTTTCCGATCTCTGAATTCCTGAAATCGAAATCAATTTCCTTTAATTCGAAAATTCGAAAGAGTGTTGAACTCCTTGAAGTTCTCTCTTTTAAATAGCGACAATCCTCAGAACAATTAAATACAGCCGTCCTCCATCACGTATTTTTCTTTAATGTTAGACGATATTGACAATAAGACAGGCAGGAGAATTGCAGAATGAAATTAGAATAAAATAACAGTCGTACACTGTTAAACCGGGACCATAAGACCTGAAAAATCTCTTCAGAAGCTTGCTACTCAGTATCTTAGTGATGAGTTCTTATGATTTCAACCATTAGCTCTCAGGTTGCGTGTACATTGTTTCATGTTGAAGCCCAAGCTTTTCTTCGATGTTTTAATCTACTCACCGATTCTTTCCTCTGCTGCTTCAAGTTATTAAGTGCAAAGTCGAATATTGCTAGGAATTCGTAATGTTCATTTTTTGGTTAACTTCTGCTACATACCCTCAAATATTTTCTTCCGAAATTGGAGTCTTCTGGCTTAAATCAACGTTATTTTGTCATAAAAACAAATATGAAACTTTCAAAGCCGCCATTGAAATATGCATTGCTGTTAGCTGTTTTCCAAATGGGATAAACCTTGCGAAGAAACAAATTCATCGTTTTATTGTGGGTTATTTTCGACATAGGAGTTGTGAAAGTACTGCAATTTCTCATTCAATTTTCACTCAGTCAACTTTCACTCTCCACATGTAATTTTTATTGAATCGCCATGCCATATAGCCGTTATTACTCTTTCTTTTGAAGGTTGATATTGGTAATTTTCCAAAGTGAAGAACATCGCACGATCCTCTTCTGTCGCATAAACACTAGGGCATCAAAGAAATCGCATCTTACAATTAAGTTCATCTTGAACTTGTCTTGTTAGAAGAGCTTTGAATATTTTCTCTCATTTATTATGGCGATTTATTACTGATAAATCTGAAAATAACTCTTTCATTTTCGAACGAGGTAGTTACCACAGGTAGAATCAATATGTATTTATTTCAACTTCATACTGTAAGAACTATTTGGATGAGATGGTAGACTAATCTCATCTCCTTGAAGGATCTAACTAATGTGAGGAACCTTTTCATTAAATTGAAGACAAAGACTAATCTGTCATATGAAATGCTAGATAGAAAGTTTGCTATTTGAAAAGCTGGCTGTTTTCTGAGGAGAGGTGGAATGAAATTCTTCACGTTTCTTTAAAATTTTTCATTACGGAAAAAACATTTTTAATTCGGTTTAATTCATGAGCAACTAACTCATCAGAATTCCTACAGCAATTCATGAAGCAAGGTCATTTCTCTTCCACATATTCTCAAGCAAAACTTCTACGACATTAATTCAGTCACGAATGACGGTCAATCTCCGGAGGACCACGAAATTAATGAAAAGGAATATTCCTTTCTCAGAAATTAGAAGCCTTTCTATGGTTCATAACAGTTTTTTTGTTAAAAAAAAAGAATTTAAGAAATAGAAATTCAGTAAGGAAATCCAATTTATTAAAATTTTTTTTGGGTTGAAAAGCTCTTTATTTCTTTCATTGTATCGTGCATACCTACCGCTTTCGTTCTAAGTAACATCTTTCTGAGGTAGACTAAGAAGAATTACGATGTTCTTATCTTTCGTTAAATTAACCTTTCAAAAAATGTAATTTCTGAACAAACTAAAAATTCTAATTTCTGGCCCAGAAGCAGGCGGCTGCCAGAGCTATGCAAAAACAAGCTTATCATTCCACGCGAAGTGGTTTCCTCAGGAAAAGGGAATCATTAATCCAAATGAAAAAAAGATTAATGAGGAAAGATACCGTTATTGGAAATGACTCCTGAAATTCACAAAAATTCTGTCACAACAGTTAGCGAACTCATTCTTGCGAATAGCAAACCAGTATTCTGACGATTTCTATTTTTAATTTGTTCGTTATTCGCACTGATTTAATGTATCAAAAAATTGCTCAGTATCCTTTAACTGCCTCAGAACTACTGTTCAAATAGAATCCCTTCTAAAATGCTTTCAACTTCATACGAAACCAACCTGATTGCGAGCTCGCCAACGCTTAATAACGCAATAAATCAGCTTTTCTGATCATTAGCCCAACACTCAGCACGAAATCGCTATCAAATCAAATTTAGTTGCTCTTTAATTTTTCGAGCGTTGTACTGAATTTTAATTAACCACCGTTTTTGCCTTGCGAAGCATTTTAAATCGAACTGGTGTGTTTTGACTCCTGGGTTTATAAGCTTGCAGCTCCGCTTATCAAATATAAAATTTGAAAAGCACACTACTTACTCACTTCAAGCTAATTACTTACCACAAGATGAAAAATATCCTTGCCGGCGTTTTTTCAGTTGGAGTATTCGCCATGACAGCAAGAGTGGCTGCTCGACACGCACAAGTTATTGACATTGATTCTCAAGGAAAATCCGCTGAGTTGGCAAAAATGTTCGCATTACGAGAGAGCATTGAAGACTTCCCTCTGCCTATTGAATCCGGACTTTCTTCAAAGCAAGCATCAATCTTTTCGAGCAGAAAAGCGACGACTGAGAGCGATGAAACCTCTGTGAAGATAGTTAATTTGTTCAAGAAGAAGCCTGCTCTCCAAATGTAAGTAGGGTTTAATCTTCATGATACCTTACCTTGGCTCTCAAAGCCTTTGTTTTATTTTTTTTATGCTTGCTTTACTGTGAAATTTCATCCGTAGATAGGTAGTTTCATAAGTCTGAATAACATTAAATAGGTAAACACTAAAGCGCCTACGCTTCATAGTACCATTTCATTAATCAAAATTAAAGAATGGAATAAATGAATTACCTTTTTTTGAGATTCCTGAATAGTTACTGGAAATATCAAATTGGAGTCATACTCAAATATTCGGTTAAAATTTAAATGCTGACAAGACCTGCAGGGATTTTCCGAAAGTAGTCCAGAAAAAGAGATAACCAAAGTTCAATATTTATGCTCAAGAAGATTCTAAATAAGTTTCGAATTCAATTGACAATGTCTAAGTAATTTTGGATATAGTAAGAAAGATTTGAAAGTATTGCTTGGTAATTTCACAACTCAAGCGGACCAAACTGCATTGATCGTTTGATGAAATAAAATTCTACTGAGAGATTGCTTTGTAAAAATAATTTTTACAACTAAGTAAAGTCTCTGGGTGGTTGATTTTCGCATAGGGATTATCAGCAGTGTCAGTCAAATTGGCTTATTTTGCTTGTTGGCTTATATTTTACTTAATTTCTAAGAGTTGCTCTTTATCAGTGAAATTGAAAAGGTAAGCATGCTGAATGTAGCTCGGTTAGATATCATTCAAACTGTAAAATTTTCTTTTGAAAACCGGTCAACTGCCTCCTAAGAAGTATCCATAGAATTCAAATGTCTATGCTGCGACTTTGGCTGATCATTAAATATTATTGAAAATAGCGAATTCCAGATTTTGAATAAATAGAGCAAAATGAAAAACCTAATATGCAAGGATTCGGTTTTTGTTTGTTTATAAGAGCGTTCAATAAATCTTTCAACTGCTGGATTATTTAATTGAGGAAAACAATTTTGCCTTATCTTTCATTTTCACAACATACAATTCTGGCTTGAAAGTCTCGAAACAAGATACCAGCAAAACAAAACGAATTCTTTACTCATGGATTCACTAAAATCATTGATGAATTTACCACATGATCACAAACAAAGGGTTCCAGAACCTGAGCAATTGCGAACGGATAACCTGGAAAAATCTGAGAACATTAATTCTACGAAGTAATGATATCGATGTGTGATCGTGAACTGCAAAGCCTGGCCTGCACTTGAGGAAGTTGGTTTAGAACAAAACTCTCCGCACTCTACAAGCGGATCACATGGCTGTTTTAAGAAGAAAGTTAATTAACAGTTGTGTCCTCAAACTCAGGAAATAATCTTATCGCTCTCATTTGTTCGAAGAATTTCGTAAAGTAGGCACTCTTCAAATAAATACGATCTGCCTCATTGTAATATTCTTTGTTGGAGAGCTTTTCTCGCTTTTGCGCTCACTGACCCTTCGTTAAAGAAGTGGGATTTATATGATTGCTCTTATCTTCACCTTTCTGGATTAGTAGTGCCATTTTTCAGTCCCGACAAAAATGTGTGTAGGCCCTTGCTGTTCTGAGGCACTATGTATATTCTAAAATTTGTGAATTATAGCCACTTCACATGTTTTTTAAAGAAGACAGGATTCTATCTTCCTTGCTCTATCCTCTTTGAGAGAAAATCCTGAAGAAACAAATTTCAGACTTCGCTTGAAGAGCTGCATTTCAAGAAACGATAAAATGAATAAGACACAACAAATGGTTAGGATAATATATGCGACTATCTTATTAGATTCGAATAAAAATGAATTTTTAGACCCAGAGAGAAATGGCTGTGAAATTAAATGAAAAATCATTTATTGTTCAAGTTTTAGCTAGCTTTTAATAAAATACTGAGCAGAAAATCCTTTTCGTGATCGTTTGTGCTGAAAAGAAAGAGGACTGCTAGAATTATTCGCTATTTGTTTCAAGTTTCTGAAAGTGTTGTTCACACTTCTGGATCGATCCCAAGCACCTGTGGGATTCGCCAAATTTGAGATATTAAATTTCTGGCGTTTTTTTCGAAACTGAATTTCGCTTTCCTCGGTTGCTTGCTTTCGGATTTCTTGCTTATCTTTTGATTCCTCCCGTTTTTTTTCCCTTCTCAATCGAAAGAATTCGATAATTTTGACAATTATTTGGAAGAGGATAATAGCAACATTCACTCCAACAGCAGTCCAACTAAGTCCGAGCCTCACTTGATATGAATTCTCAAGAGAATACATCACAAAAAATAATACACTTATGATGATAAATCCGATTTCTGTGCCTATCATTGTTATTTTAGTTGCAGTAGTCTTGAATACATTCTTGGGAAGTGCGACTAAGATAGTAATCACATTCAATGCGACCAAAACGCTGAGTTGAGCAATCACCCATCTCCACAGAAGTTTTAGTACCAGCATGATGATGAAATTGAAAAATAAGTTCCAAAATGTCATTACCCTCCCGAAATATCTTTTGCTGTGATGTTCTTGGCAGAGAAGAGTGATCAAACTAAATAGTGGTCTAATGGGTTTCAATTTGACTTTGTTCTTGCCATGGTAGAAACTGACAGAAATCGCCAAGAACCAAATGAACCCGAGTATGATCGTATATACAATAGCGAACCCAAGGCTGATTTGTTGATATGTCCCATTAATAGGAATGAAAGCATAATTAAGGATGAGGGCTGAGCAGAGATAGGGGTACCGAGAAACAAGTAATGTCATGAGAGCACTTTTCTCGAATGATTGACCTATTGCCATCAGAATCTTTTTGATTTTGGAATTTTCATTTTTGAAGCATTTGCTGATCACTTTGACGAAGAGGTAGAGTGTCAGAGTAATGCAAGTGGAGAAAACGATGCCACCGTAGTTATCAAGAAAGACTTGGCTGAAGGGATATCGAAAATAGTCATTGAAGATAATGAGGCCTTGAGAGCCTGTCATAAATGTTGGGTTGATTGATTCTTGACTGCTGTCAAAACCTGGTATTTTATTGAAAACATTGGGCAAGCCGAACTGTCCTAAATCGGTATAATTGTAGAAAGAAGCCAGAGGTGTCAGATAATTAATATTGATCAACTTCATAAAATTGATTCGAGCCATAATTTGTAAAATCCTCATCAATTGAGTGCTACTTCCTTTAGACTGAATGTAAACAAGCAAAGCCGATGCTGCCGTGCCAATAAATATGGATTGAGATGTAGTACCAACCGCAGCTGCTGCTGGAGCTACTTCGGAGTCTATAAAGATGCAACCCCCTGACGATATGTCCTAGGTGAAAAGAGATAAAATGAATTTGCAAGGATTGCAACTGTATTTTTACAAGGTGATAATCATATTGACATTCTAATTTTTTGCAAAATAAATATTTAGATATAGAAATCAATCTTGAAAATTACTTTGGCAGGATTTAGTTCCTTCATGTGCAAAAGTGTCACTCGGGCAAGTTGCATAGCATGTTCTATCATACAGATAATATTCAGATGCACATAAAAGACAGGCGGTCTGGTTCTCGTTAAGAAAACCGATTTCGAGGCACTTTGAGTCAACTACATGAGAATAAATTTTAACAAACGAAAATATTTAATGATTTATTTACTATTTGTATTCGTGAAAACAATGCTGGGTCCAGCAAACCATAGAAAATTCATTATATCGAAATTTCCCGGTGTTTTTGGTGTTGTACCATCAACTAACTGACTGCAAAAATCGAGAATCATATCATTTACTCCGAAAAGCAGAGCTGGTGGCGATTCTGTTCCTGCTGAATCTGCGAAATAGACTCGACTTGAAGTGGTTGATCCGATAAATATCTTCAAAGAATAGTATGCCCCAGCAAGATTGAATGGCTGAGCTTGTGTATATTCGATAATCAGCCGATTCCAAATATCTAAAACAAATTCAAGAACTCAGATTTCGATAAAAAAAGATAATATTACCCCTTGTTAGCGTAAGGGAAGGTGCTGCAACTATATTCAGTGAACCACTTGAATCTTTTCGATAGAAAGTGATTTCGTTGGTGGTATCAGAGTACTCTGCCACGAAAGAAATCAAATTTGTTGAGCTATCTCGTATAGATAAAATTGTCTGAGTGGCTGGTCCTCCAGAATACGGGTAAATGTCCATAGCAAACACCGCACCATTTAGAGGAGCAGTACCTCCAACATTGAAGCTTAGAATGGAATCAACTCTACAACTCAGAACGTTATTGACACTGAGTATTGGATCGAAAAGGGTATCAGAGTCCGAAAGACCTAAATAAAACGAGCATTTAGACATTCAAAATAATTCCAAATTCTTCACCTTTGTATGCTGTTAAACTTCCTTGTGATGTTTCTTTAATATAGTCAACAATGGCAGTTTGATCATTGTTCACACTGGGAGATGAACTGAAGTGAGCAAGGTAAAGCGTGCCTTCTAAGCATGAGAAAGTCAAAATATTTCAACTGAAGCATTAAAATGGTACCAGTGTCCATGGTGGCGAGGTTGATAAACTCGTCCTCTGTACTGGGATAATAATTAAGGTAAAACCTGACGTATTGTTGCAAAGCATTGGCTGTATTATACCAGCTATCGCCACCAATAAAAATTGTGCCATCGATTTCCATATCATAAAATGATCCGCTTATGGTTTCCAAGTATATGGTTCGAGTCGAAGTGGAAGTCAATGTATATCGAAAGCCAGTTTGTTTTTGCGATGTTGTGCTTGTGGACAAGGCCAAAAACACCCATTGACCTAATGGGAACATCTTCTCCCCGAGAAGTCCCTATGAGAAATTGTTTAGAATTAACTAAAAAAAAATGATAGCTTCTACGCCTTCCCAAGAACTCCATGCTTGGAGCGAAGTTCCAACCTGTCCAACGCCAAAAGGAATGTTGGGTATTCCAGTTTCTCGTGCTGTCATGACTATTAATCTTCCAGCACCAAGATTTGTCCTGCGTCAATGATAAGCTTGTTTTATTACTAATTATTACGAAGGGTCGTTTGAAAGTCGAAAGAAGACATCATAAGTCCAGGACCAGTCGATTTTTTTGATCCATAAGCTAGCAGTGTACTCCTGACAAGTAGTCCACCCACTAGTCTTGGTGGAGACCAAGAATTGGTCATAATTGCTTGTGTATTGTGTTTGAGTCTCTTGCAATTTGAGAATCTGAATCGCAGCTGCTTCTGTTAGCATCGAAAAAGTCAGAATAGATGAAAGTTGTAAGAATTACCACTGCAACCCAAAAAAAGTGTATGGATGAGCAAAAGCACCGGAAAAGAACAGGTTAACATTTTAAATTTGGCCTTATTCATCGATAAGCCTTAATTTTTATCTAATTTTCTTTTGCTGATTTTAATTCGAGTAATTTATTAAAAAGCACGTAATTCAAATCTCTCTCGAAATTCTTCGATTTCTGTAAGTTAAATTGCCAGAATTCATTGTTTTACAACTACTTATTCAAGTGCATATCTCAAAGAGGCACCAAAATGAATTCCATTCCTCTAATGGAATGAACTTTGCAGGAAAAACGATGCAGATATTAACAATGTAAACTGTTCGAAAATTGGATCAATAATTAAACAAAGCTATACTACCAGTAGTACCTATAACATGTTTCTTTATCAAGATCTTGACTAATTCGTTCAGCAGAACCTCACTAAAAGTTTTGACCGGAGACTCAAGCAAATGCTTCTCACAATATTAATTTCTTGAAGTAATTAAACTGTTTAATTTAGATCTTGAAGCAGAATTTAGAAATCATTTAGATTATATAATGCTGATATATCTAAAATCGAGATAGCTTTTGAAATCGAAATCAGGATGAAGAAAGATCATTTGAGTTCATTTAAAATAACATGAATTGCAACAGGACCATGAGGTAGAAGCAATCTGTCTTCAACTTTGAAACTTTGCTCGCAGAATCTCCAACGAGGATGCTTCCGTTTCAATATAATATTCTCAGCAGTGTTGTCTAAAATAATTGTCGAAAAAGCCTTGTGTGATAGGTTGAAGTACTGACGGGAGACTTTCGTTTTGTTATTACCTCATAGTCTCGCAGATCAAGTCCTCGTCACTGGCAAAACCCAACTTCGATCGAA
>ENA-UOTZ01000816-UOTZ01000816.1-compost-metagenome-genome-assembly--contig:-NODE-816-length-24845-cov-13.624354_pt1 | contig 24845 bp, 17 predicted proteins | sample MGYA00238144_ERZ746983 | MGnify/ENA primary metagenome ERZ746983 (study PRJEB28759, sample SAMN06268863) | compost metagenome | isolation source: single cell | place: USA: California, Emeryville, Joint... | reverse complement strand
ACTTCTTCTGTCCTGCAAGCACATCAGTCAGTCTCGCAGTATATAAAGTCACGATTACAGTCATCGCTGCCAGGAAGGCCAGCTCCAATAATCTTGACTCACCCTTCAAGTTCTTTAAGAATTCTATCTTGAAGAAGTACAGGTAAAAATGATACCCAAAATTGAACCAATTCTGCTCTCTCGCCTGAAAGATATAGACCACCAGTCCCAGTAATATTGGTAGAAGGAGCAGAACGAGATATAACTCCCAAGAAAAAGGCTGGAAATAGAACAATTTAGTAATTTCTGGGCTAATGTCTTTTACATAAACGATGGATAAACCCGATCTTGCGGTTGGCACTGAGAATGAATAAACCACATTCAACGGTATAGACGCAATTGGATATGATCCAAAACTTCCAATGAGAGCTTCACTTCCATTATATCCTATTAGAAAGTGTCCAGAAGACCAATTCAGAAGAGCACATTGGAAAACGATGTCGACTCCGTAAGTTAGATTCACGATCTCCATAGCGTCCCGTAATAGATCAATTTCATAGCCTCGATAAGCGGAAGCGTTGTTCAGATCGTTTGTATCGCACTCAGCTGCGTAACCCCAAGGTGCAAAGGAGAGTAAATAAGGAGGTTCTGGATCAGCAGCTCCGATTGGGAAGAATGCAATGATGGTAATAGCCAAAGCAGTCACCAAAAGCATAATATCAGAGTGGGAGTATCTCAAAAACAAATCAAATATTGTTAATTTTTAATACCAAAATAAATACTGCAATTTTAATAAGATAGCTTCTGTATTAATTCTCAACTTTTATAAAAGCAGATGATTAATTATCTTGACAGTACCAAAACGAACCCAGAGAGAAAGTTAGTCTTGAATTATTTCTGTTGATTTCGTTCGATTTCCTGTATAAAGATGATTGCTTAGGGTTTTTTTTTGATATTGGGTTCAAAATTTGACTTTTGTATAAAATTGACTCTTTTTTTTTCTTTGATCTTCTAGCCGGTTTTGAATGGGAAAGTTTGAATCAACGAGAGCAAACGGAGTTGGAAGGACGAATGAGAACACCGAACTGAATAATCAAAGAGTGGTTATTTTTTATATTTTCACTCAAACAATTGAGTATTCTCTAGCAGTTCCTCCTATTTGTGACTCATAACGCAGACATAAACCTTAAATCATTGTCGAAATGAGACGAGAAAGGAAAATCGTAACAGATTTCGAGCCAAAGTCGCCTGATTAGATTTTTCTTATGAGGCGCCTTTCAGATTTTTCATGAGTTGCACTTTAAATGAGAAATTCAAAGCATTGGTCTCTTGATTCCTTAAACCAATTTTGCAAATAAATACAATGAAACTGGTCGTTTTTTCAAGATAAGATCAATATTTCAGTGAAATTATGTCGAGAACTTCGGTTGCTGAGAAGTCAGAAGGGAGAGCTAACAGTATCCTTGCTTTTTACCCAATAGCTCTAAATTTATGAAGAAGCGATTTGTTTTATGTCGTAGTTATGTACAATTTTGTTAATTTTGTTGCATTAAGGTATATTCATTTCTTAACGATTTATGATCCTAAAGCCGGTTTTGGATTCCAATAATAAATTTAATCGAAGCTCCTTTACGAAAAACGCTTCAGAATTGCATCAAGAGTACTTGATTATATTTCGTTGATTTTACTTTCAAGACCTTCTTCTTAAATAGAGGAGTTTTCTCAAAAGCGACACGTGAAATTGAAACCTCGTCGAGAAATTTGGCATTGATACCAAGTAAGTTTAAATTAGTTTGCCTAAATGAAAAAGGAATTGAAATTCCTACTGAATTTTGGTTCTTTTTTGATCTGCTGAGCTTCTCTCATTAAATCCACATTCCTGAGAACTCGGAGGTGAGTTAACGCGAATAATACTTCCAATGCTTGAAGTGCGACTTACAAAGAATATCTTTTCTTAAAGAAATATCTCCCTATCCTTATAACCCTTTTACCAGTCTGAGATTATTGCTCCAGTCCTCTTCTGAGAGAACCAAGCGAGCGACCTATGCTAAACAGTGCGCTTTGCAATAATGTCGTGACCATAAACCTTTTTTCCATTCACCAATCGGTGGGTTCTTTCCCAATGTGACTTCCAGAATTTCCTTGAAAACTTCTACTTTGCTGAGAATCCACGAAAGCAATGTGTCAATCTTATTGAGAATCACAGCAAGCTGGACATGAGAATTCTGTATTTCCTGTCACCTTCCTTGGATACACTCAAAAAAGCCACGCAAATTCAAAAACTGTCGACTCTGATCGCCAGCAATGCAAAAAAATTAGTCCCATCATCCGAGAATGTTAAGTTTATGAATCTTCCTTTGATTTCTTCAATAACATTTCCAACCCTTGATTTCGGTGATAATAGACTTTAAGATTACTCAATAGATTTTGTTTACTTAGTTTTTCTTCGTAGTTTGACTATCCATAAGAATTAAAGAAACTTTTGACATCTGTGGCTCAAATCCTGGTATCAGAATCATTCCACAAGAGATATTATAGCAAACCTTAAATAATTACAAATTATTCTCTCTACTAAGCAAAGGATTTTATATTAGAAAGAAGGGTTTATTACTCTTCAATGTTGACTATATGGAGTAAGAACAATAAACTCTTGCAGAATTGTACTAATGAGATATATACCTTTAATAATAACTCCATTTATTCAGGTTGTCTCCACCCTCATTTCAAAAGTTAGCTAAAAAGATCTCTTTGAATTTTGTTGGTTCGTTAAAATTCAAACGAAAATGAAGGCTGGCAGGATCTAGTTTATTTTGATTAAACTCCTTTCGGCTTTTTCACTAGTGATAATTTCAATGCATGTATATGCTGCTTTGACAAATTAATGCTGCGAACTAAGACAAAGATATGTTTTGTAAACTCAGTACGCGATAGAGAGCAAAATATTTCAATTATATGGCTACTCAACAACCGGAATACGATCACAGCTTATCTCATTTGAGCTTTATACTATGACCTACACATTTGAATTTTGGTTCAAATCAATTATTTTTAGATCCATTGGCTTTGCTGATTGTCCGAATGAACTCGTTATCCTCCTCTTAATTTTTTCACCTGAGTTCTTTTCCTTCCTCTGTCTTCTAATTTGTAGCAATGACTCTACCCTTTGAGGACGCACAAGTTCCTTTTCTTTCTTATTTTCCTCTTCAAAATCACCTAGTGAAACCATAATACTTGATTCTACGCTTTTAACAAGAGGCTGTTCCGTAGTAAAAGCAATTTTATAATCGAGATAAAGCAATTCACTCAGTAATTTGTTCTTTGGCTGTTTTTCCTTCGAAGGGGCTGATGTAAAACTCCGCAACCACTTCGTGTTAGAATTAATTTTTGGAACGATAAATCTTTGACGCATTGGTTCTGGTTGTAAATTGAATTTGCTTGAAAGAGCTTTGACAATCACCTCTTTCTCAGCGATAGTCTCTTTTTGACGGGTAGCAAACTGAACTATAAAGTTATTCACATTCGGCTTCGAAAATTGGACAAGTGAATCTTTATTTAGTTTTTTCGCAGCATTATTAAGCTCCTTTCTAAACGCTGGAGTGTTTTTCGGACTTTCTAATACAATGATTGAGGGGAATGAAGTGTCTGAGCTTCGCTTTGGGGATCTGGGAGACATTTTCGAAATCAAGCTTTGGAGTCTTGTCGTTTTCTTAGGACTGATTGGAATAATACTATCCTCCCTATTTGTTCTCGAAGGAGAAATAAGTGGAGTCATTTCTTCAGCATTGTTTAGAAGCAATTGTGCTTGCTTTATGATCTCAGGGTTTAAATTCAGCTTCTCAGAGCAATAGTGAAAGCTTTCTAACACGAACTGTTTGTGTTCTCTGAGAATATCCAGCGAAATGAGAATATTCCCACAGAAATACTCTGAGAGACCGTTTTTATCATTCCTTCTCGTTTTCCTCTGAATTCCTGGTCAAAAGGTGTCGGTCTTACTCTACAGCAGCGTTTCAACAAAAATGATATGAGAAATGTGATTAGCGCTATGACTAGGAAGCAAACCCAGATAATCCAGAGCCCTGCCACATCGCTCAAAGCGACGAGTAATTTGTTTGTCTCGACTGGACAGCTGTTTCGCCGCCCAAAGCTCTCCAAGGTCTCTGCGGTCCTAACAAACTGAGATTTCATTTCGAGAGCCCTTATAATTCCGTAATCTATTTTAGTCTTGATCTCTTCAGGAGCATTCGAGGCCCATGCAATCCCGTAATCAAACATCACAACGTTTTTGGAAGCGATCTGGAAATCACATTCTTGTTGTACAAAATCAGCGACAATAGGAGTATCATACATGAAGTACGAACAACCGGTACTCCTAACTAATTCTGTCATCCTTTTGTTTTGATCCTCATATTCACCAACGGTCATAATATGAGGCACCTGAACGAACCGGCCCCCTAGATTGTCTACGTAAAACGCAAACAGATAATCAGATGCTATCCTGGCCCCTCGGAGATCGTCAACGCTGCTTACTCCTCCGAAAGTCTTATGTCCTGCTATCACATCGGTCAATCTCGCAGTATATAAAGTTATGATTATAGTCAAGGCAAACTGGAAGGCCAGTTCCAAAAGTCTTGACTCGATCTTGAGATTCTTTACCAATTCAAGCTTGAAGAAGAACATATAGAAATGATGCACAAAATTGAACCAATTTTGTTCTTTCAACTGAAATATGTAGACCATCAGTCCGAACAGCAATGGCAGCAGTAGCAAAAATAAATATAAATCCCAAGAGAAAGACTGAAAGTAGAACAATTTAGTCGCTAAGCTATTGTCTTTTACATAGACAACGGATAACCCTGCTGTCATAGTTGCCGTTGACCACGCGTTACCCTGGCCTAAATTTATTGAATCCATAGGATATGCTCCAAAACTTCCGATGACAGAGTCACTTCCATTGGAACCGATTATATTGACTTCATTCAGTGTATAGTCATCTTCCCAAGGGACGCACCTAAAAACGAGGTCGACTCCATAAGTTAGATTCACGATCTCCATTGCGTCTCGTATTAAAGTGAGTTCGTAGCCTCGGTAGGCTGATACATTAGTGAGGTCGTTTAGGTTGCAGTCAGCCAAGTAAGAGAAAGTTGAAAAGGTGAGCTCATAAGGAGGGACCATATCAGCAGCTATGTTTGGAAAGAGTAAAAGTATGGCAATGGTGAAAACTATCATGGAATTCAAAAAGTTTCGTGAGATTAATTCAAAAAATTTTAATTTTGTGACGTATTGTCGGCTTCAATTTTAATAAGGCCACTCTTGGATCGATTCTCAGTTTTAAAAATTAAATGAAACCCCACAGAAACAAAATTAGAAGCAAAATGTGAAAAGAGGACTATTTTGATCTTTTCTTTGGATTTTCTCGGATTTCCTGGAGGAAAGAGAGTTGCTTAGGTGATTTTGCTTTAATATGGTGGCGTAGTTTTGGCTTTAAGATGAAATTAGCACTTAGTTTGACTCATTTTGAGGTTTTTGAAGAGATAGATGTGGAGAAGTGATAGCAGGAAATGGCTAACTGAATAATTCGAACTGGTTGCCATATCCTGCTTTTTAACAAGATATAAATCTATCTTTATATTTCGTGCGAAAATGGAGTCTGGTTGGGATCAGATTTATATTTTGATAATTAGACGCCTTTTCTCTTGCCACGGGCTACATTTTCAACGGAAATTTAAGACATAGGTAGGGTTGCGTCTACAAATCAATTTTGCAGACCAAGGCAATGAAATTAATTGGAATCTCAAATACTCTTTAGGACACAAAATATTTGAATTGAAATTGTGGTGAGCAGTAATTCTGCTGGGAAATCAGAGAGAGAGAGCAAACGTCGGATCAGCATTACACTTTCTTGTTATAGCTTTTGCTCTTAATTTTACAAAAACATTTTCAATGTGTTTAATGTAAGAATTTCGGAACATTTAGATTATATTAATGATATTTGAATCCTAATACCAGTTTTAGATTATTAACAATTTTAATTGGATAATAATGCTTCAGGATTTGATCGTGAGTGTTCGATTATATTTCGTTAATTTTATTTTGTGAACTTCTTCACAGACAAAAATGAAAATTGAGATCAGAGTAATTCATTATATGAAAGTTCTGTCGAGAAAATTGGAAGCAAATAACAATGCTGTTTGAAATGGTTCATCAAAATGAGAGGAGTCGAGATTTCTCCTGAATTTGTGTTCATTCTTGACTTTGTGAGCTTCTTCATAAACTTTTACATTGAATCCAAGCTCTTGAGAATGCGTTTAGGGTCGCAAATCTTAACAGCACCAAAGGTGAAACAACTTTAAAAAGAAATACTAATGTCAAAATTTCAATTACAACTTTACTAAATAATATCTTTTCCTTTGAGTTAATAGAAGAAATTAAGAAAAGCAGTACTGGCGTTATCGAAGGACTTCCTCGCCTCGAACCACTTTTGGATTTGATCCAACACATGTACCGTGTATATCGAGTGCACAGAGTTCTACAAGAAATTAGCGAGAGAACGATTTTCAAGGCTTCCAGAGGTCGAGAGAGATATCCAGAAAGCTCTGAAAAATTTCCGAAAATCAACAAATCATGTCATAAATTATAAGAAAAAAGAGCGAAGATCCCATTAAATTCAGATGCAGGCTACCCTCTCTGTATCTATATGTGATGTAGGTTCTAAGCAATGAATAACACTTGTGTTCAGAAATATGAAGGCATTCCTATCTTTTAATGGGATCTCTTTAAGGATAATTAGCAGATTTGCTTGGATTAATGTTGGATTCTTTTCGATTGTACGCATTAGAGCCAAGTCAAGATGAAAAAAATAACACATTAAAAACTTTTTTGTTTCCACCATTTTATCAAGGCCTGAAAAACACGCCAGTGCTACAAAAACTTCAGCCTCATCAGATACAAAATGCCCAAATCCCACTTAGGATAAATGTCCGATTTTGGATAAAAAGGCTCTGAGTTCTGGTAGGTCTACTGGGCAAACAGCTATAAGGCATCCAAATACCTGCACACAGTCTTATGACCACATTGGAGAAGACTTCAGGACCTCTATTCGGATGAATCCAAGCAACAGTTGAAAAGCACCTGGATTCCAAACCGAATCAGGAAAAATCATCCTTCCCAGGATTAGAAAGATCTATAAGAGAATTTGGAGTTGTCAAGTACGATGAGATGCTTATGAGACTGAGCCAAAAGGCCAGGACTTTCCTCCAAAAAGTCAAACTCTGCAAGCTTCCGAACTCACCTAAAGTTCTTGAAATCGCTGTTAAACGAGAAGAAGAAAGATACTGACAATTTCTTTGGTTGCTTAGCTTTGAAAAAAACCTTGAAATCTTCACCATGCTTTGGAAAAAAAGGAGGGAAATTGGCTCTATGCGGGCACGATGGGTAAATTTAGTTTCCCATTCTACTTAATATAACACTAATCATTAGATTTCAATGTCCGAAGAGCTTATGTTGCTAAAGATAGCAAGTGAGGGTTGGAAGTTTTCATTGATGAACATCCCTCTTCCAGAATCGCCAACACTGAATTCAGGGTTCAATTTCCATCGTTTGGTCTCTTCAAGAAATCAGAAAATGAAATAAGTATTCAGGCAGATCCAAAATCCCGGATTATCCCAGGATATTTGCCCTACTTTCATTTCACTGGCTGTATCGTTGGTTATGCAAAGATATAAGAGAAAGATCCGTTTCCTGCCGTTTATTTATCAGTAATCTCACGATTCCAGCTAACTTCACCTGTTCATTCCTCAAACTCATCATAGATATTAGCTTCCATTTCATTTTTTCATTAACACTGAATATAATTATAAGATTGTGATGTGGCGATTCCTGATTTAGCAGAAACTGATCAACAACTTATGAACTCACTTGGGACCTTCTTGATCTAGATTACACCTACGAAACCGACATGGTTGGCAAGAGATTCACACTCAGCCGTGGAGAGTCTGGCGAGCAGAATCAGCCTTGTGACTGATACTTCACAAAGGAAGATTTGGCTGAGAAGTTACTGCTTGCCATATGTGAAGGAAAGAAGGTTTCGGATTCGCATAAAATTATGGATCAGCTGTCTATTAGTGCCACTATTCTTCATAATAAATATATGACAATCAAGTATGAAAAGTGAAATCAAAGAATTATTTTCATAACATTTATAACGATAAATATTGATATTTGATAAACAAGTATTTCTGATAAGAATTTCTGAGTGAGTCTAACAAACTGGAATAATACAGGAAATTATAACCGGCAGTAGACTTTAAGATGACAGCTTTTCGATATGAAGTTAACCTTCATTCATTGTTGCGCTGCGACTGTAGTTGTCTGATTACACAAATTATTGATTGGAATTCAGAAGACTAAAACTCGAGAAAGTATGCCATACTTCAATCAACAAACAGCCCCTTCCTCATTGAACTTGGCGCCACTCCACAGTCATACCTCAGCACAGGTTGTTCCGAAATGCTCAATTTAAATAAACTGAGATAGTGGTATCAAAACAACCACGTCAAAATTCATTCATTTGTTCGAATTTCCTGCAATAATTTTTATGCAATTTAATAAATCTTATTGAGATGGACTCAATATCAATATTTCTGATTTAAGTGATTATTTCAAATTAATCAATATTCTGCTGCCGCAAGATCGCACAGAACACTGACTTCTGTCCTCCATAGCTCTCTTTCGAGCAATGTTCATCTATAAAACGCTTCATAGGCACTCGTTTTCCATAATCTTAATGAGATGTTAATTAAGTTGATATCACAATAGTCATCTTCTTCACCAGTGCATTCATCTTGTCGGTTTCCATGTCTCACGGCAAGTTATCTCCTCTTTGCCAGGATGAAGTAACTCACTGGCTTTGGGAGAATAACTGTAACCCTCGACAGAGAAAATTTTATGAGTAAAGACTCAATAAATTTGTTTTGCCAATAATAAAATCACGTTTGTCCCAAATTATTGTGAAGAACTAAAGCTTGAACCTCATCAACGCTATTTGGTATGGAACTCTCTAGAGACAGAAAAATGACTAACCAGCGATCACAACCCGTTCTGGATACTCGTGCAATGTTTGGAATCTCAGGTGAAAGAATCATGTAAATGAATCTTACTTTAAATATCAAATGGCTAAACCTCTATGTTTAGAACGGATAAGCCAGGAAATCAGCGCAGTGGAACTCAACTGAAAAATGTCCTTGACGTTGATGGTTCTGGAATGAAGAGTTTCCATGACAGTAAAGCAAGTTTCTCAAATTTAGTCATAATTTGGTTGATAAAGCGCCGACTTCCAAAACAAGCAATCAATCTCATGGCAATACTAAGCCAAAAGCTACCTTAGCAATGAATAATCTTGGGTTGATGGGTTTCAGGTGCATTTAATCACAAACATAGGATATCTAAGTAATTGATATTTGCGACTAGTGACAATAGCCCCGTACCTGTTCCTGAATTCAAGTCTACTGTGAAGATCTCAAGAACGAACCTTGCAAAATTTGGGTCTCCTTTAACAACTACAAATAAGACGAATAAGAGCTTCTCAAATGCGCAGCAGTCTAAAGATCTGGAATTAGGAAATAACGGATTGATGGTGGGTAATTCCAGCGGGACGAGGCTAAGGCCGAATAACAGTTTCAATGAATCATTAATATCAAATCATTCAATATTTCGAGATAATTCACGGGGTCTCAGTCCGCAATCACAATTAGGATTATCAATCGTTGGGAATAAACATTTAGATGCACGCAATCAGGAATCAAGTCCGGGAAAGGCAACCTCAAACCCTTTTATCACTGAGAGCAGGCAGGATTTAGACAATAGCGTTCGAAATGGTACACAAGCGATGATAAACAGAGCAAATCTATTTTTTCGGCCTCCAGAAGAGATTTCTTTCAATGCTGCGTTTCCTAATTCAATAAAGAACAGAGAGCCAAGGCAGATTGACGAGAACAACTCATTTTCTCAGCCCAAAAAAGAGAATTTTCATGCAATAACCGAGCAAGCTATTCCACAAATACGAATAGCAAGAGCCAGTCAAACATCTTTAACTTTCCGTGGGGATACTACACCGAATGGGCAGTCAGAAATAAGCCAAAAAACTCTCAATCGAACAAATTCTTTAGGCAGAAGCTTCGTTTTCCATAACCCAAGTACGAGTGAGTTCGCTGTAACGCAGTCTCAAGTGAAGGAGCGAGCGGACAGCCTAACTCCTATCTCCGAGAAGAATTTATCTCCGACAAAAAGAGAAAGCGATAACAAATCTGGATTTGGAGACAGCATTGATAACTTTATTTTAAGTATGAACGCATCTCAGATGCCAGGAGATTTGCTTTCGAGGTTCACAACGGCGAAGACGGTCGGAGAAAATCATCTCGGGGGCAAGAGAGACAATGAAAGACTGAATAAGATGCAAAAGGAGCTTGCGGACACGTTGGATGCTGTGAACCAGAGGAAACAAAGACGCCGAAAATCAGATTCTGATCAAATGTTAGCTCAGGATACTCGGCCTACGGAGCAAGTAACCAGCGAGATTGAAGGGAAAATTGAAGATGTAGTCGCAGCTAAGATCGAAATCGATGAAGTGTTGAAGAAAAACACTTTGGACCCTGAGGTTGAGAAGGAAATAGACTCAGTGTTGAAAAAATATTCGTTAGAAAGAAGCTTTTGGAACAATTATCTTGAAAATAAAAGGATGATGCTAAGCAATTCCGAAATGTTTTCAGGCGCAAGCTCTGACAACGCAGAGATTGACGTTGCGCTTGAAATAAAGAAATTCAAAAAAGAATACAAGTATTGAAATTCTTATTATCTCGTGGTTGATACTATTCGTATAATATAGGTTATTCCAGCTAAGGAAAAGCAAGTTTTCGAACTCTTTTACTGAGCGCAGAGCCGCGAAACGGCTTGAAGACCCTAATTTAGAGTATAGTCAAACCCCTCAAGCGGTCATAACGAGAGATCTCGTTGGAGGGTTTTCAAAATCAGTTAAGGAAACCACACCTGACTCATCCCTCGATCTTTCACCTGATAAAAAGTCTACGGACTCTTCTCCAGCCCCCAATACAAGCAACGGAGGAAGTGAAAGCCCAGTTCATGGGAGAAATTTCAATCACCTTAATTTACAGCGTCCTTTGTCCGGATTTGCTCCTCGACGAGAGGCGTCTACTCTAGTTGGAGTGGGCTCAGAAGTAATTGGCTCGAAAGTGGTCGATAAATTCCTCTCGCCTGGAACGTATGCAGAATTCCTGGGTACCGAACGGCCACACACTCAAAACACTCAAGTTAGGTCTCACACACAAGGTAGACCTCTTACACAAGGGAGGCCTCAGACAGGCAGATACGTGCCATCGTTTACCACGATTTATGATCAAGGTCAAAACAAGATGGGATCAAAGCAGAGTCTAATGAACGATCATTCGTTCCTCGGAAATGACGATAATGTGCGATTTGAGCCGTTACCAGACACAGGGCTTGATCGAAACCCAAGCATATTGAAATATATGGATGCTCACGCACATAGCAATAGTCCTATGCATAATCTTAATAACTGCAAGCGACCACCGATTTCTCCTATCAAGGCTTTTAACATGGCGCTTCCAGGCATGCCGAAGAGAACAGAAAACAGCAATTCATCCAAAAAGAGTAACTCCAAGAGGAAAAACAAGCAGACTGATGAGAGTATAGGTGATCCACAGCACCTTCAAATGCACGAGTCCCGAAAGGGCTCTGATAACAAAACGAGAATCGAGTCGTTCCATTTCGAAAATCTCAAAACAGTAAGATCAGGCTACACTTGGTCAAACAGTGAGATCTCCAACCGCTCTGTGAACAAAGATGACCCAGAAGAAGACAAAACGATTCAGACAGAGTCCGATTCGCAGACTATACAAACTGAAGAATATGAATCCGTCTGTGCTTCCAGAATGAATGAGAAGGAAGAATCCAAATTGGTCAAAAGCGTATCTGCGCAAGATGTCGAATACACTGGTCCGTTGAAGATGGAGGAGCTTCTGGGGAAGGGCTCAGAAGCGCCAGTCTACCGGGTCCAACTCCCAAACGGAGAGATTGCAGCTGTAAAAAAGTTTTTGCTTATGCGCAGTGATGAAAAGAGCATGATAAGATTCAACAAGTTGAAGGATGAATTCCTCATGCTAAAGAACTTGAATCACAGTAACATCGTTCGCTACCTGTCGCTTTGGCACCCGGCAAAACAGCCGTTTCCAAACGCGATAGAATTTGGCATCTTAATGGAGTATATGAAAGGTGGGCCATTAGATCAGTATCTCGATAGCGAACATTCGAAAATCTCACTGCTAGAGAAGAAATCGTTGATCAAACAAATTTTACAAGGACTTGATTTCTTGCACAGCCACCACATTGTCCATCGAGACTTGAAAGTAATGATCCTTTATTTTTCGCTGTTTAAATTAGCTTAATTAGCCTGGAAATTTGTTACTGTCAGAAGACAAGAAAACTGTGAAAATCACAGATTTCGGGGTTTCTAAGCAATCAGATGATCAAGCGCTACAAAGCTGTGTTGGAACTGCTTGGTATATGGCACCAGAGGTCATTAATGACAAGGACGGCTACACATCCTCAGTAAAACTAGCAGTTATCGATGCAATGACTCATTTTGTATGTCCTAGGCTGATATATATTCCGCAGGATGCTGCTTCTTCCATCTTATGACAGGAAAGAAACCCTACGATAAGCAAAGCGAATACCAGGTACCACTATTCTATCACTGATCGGGGATACAATAAAATTAATAGGTACTGAATCTTAAAAGAGAAGAGAGCAAGAGCCCCCTCGACGTTTGTGGTGATGAAATCCTCAAAGTCATTGCTAGCTATGAGTATTTGAAAGAATTTTTAGTCCTATGCTTTAACCGAGACAAATCGCAGAGGACTTCTGCGAAAGAGTTGCTCGAGCATCCTTTCCTTCGTGGGTCTGGCTTAGAAGAAAGCCAGCTGGGTCAGAGTAAATGGGCACATAAATCTGATAATGCAGAAGGAGGTTTCCTGATAACTGCCTGGGGCATCTGATAACCTGGCAGTTGGATCCTACTCGGGTCAATTGATCGACCGAGTCTTCAGTTTCAATACAATAGAATTTTGTTATTCCCATTATCAAAGCATTCTTAATCTATTCTTAATGTATCATATTTACTAAATATTGTATCAAATTTGTTGTGACTGTGATCTGTAACTGTGTTCAATTCAATTATTACATCATTTTTCTCTGAGTCTAACTCTCCAGCGACAAGGTTTAATCTGAGTTCAGATAGATTACTTGTAAAAAACGACAGATTTCTAACGATGAAATGAGTGAGCCTAATTGCTATGGATTGTAAAAAATTATAAATACAATATGAGAAACTCCTTTGAATTTTGAAAGGCATCCAATAAAAGATTTAAATTCCAACCTAAAAAACTTAGAAAGTTTTGCAGCAGGTCTTAGTTTCAATCTCAGGGTCTTCAGCATTATACTCCTTCCAACATTCAACTTCTTTTATTTCGCATAGCTTTTCTTTAAACACGATTTTGTGTTTCTTTCCGCCGGGTTTTATCTGATTTCCCGCACTATCACTCCGATTTCGCTCTTTATCCCTTCCAGGGTCTTCCTCACGTTTTTTCAGAATACTGCGCCGACCTTTAAGATTGCTGAATGGGATATGCTGGTCATTAGATGATGAAACGGGTGGTTGATTTGATTTTCCGTTGGACTTCTTCGTTGGAGATTGATCATTGATGGCTGGTCGCATTACAGGGTCGTCCATTGTTGGATAGCTCAATACTTTGGTTTGATTAGGAGTGTTATTTTTATTCCTAATTGATGAATTCCTGAAGTAAATGCAACAATTTATTTATCTAATGCAGTTTTGATAGAAGGTCTAAATTAACTCAGCATGCTATCAAGAACCCAGAGGAAAAAAGTATGAAATTAATGCGTTTCTTTTTTCTATGAACAGACCAGAGAATGAGCTAACTTCTAATAGAGTGACTGCTCCTCTGCTAAAAGGAACACTGGTACGTTTTTTGAAAATAATGGTCCATCCTTTACTGGTTACTTTGGATAAACGGAAAAAATGCAATTACAATAAATTGAAAAAGTCTCACCCTGACTGAGAAACAGCGCTACCATAACAATTGTCATGTGTTAGGGAAGACGTGATGGTATTGCTGATAAATAATTAATTTTATTAAGACTCAAATATTGTGCTCGTTAACCTATCATCATGAGTTGAGTTGAGTCATGCACATTTTTGCTTTCAGTCTTCTGTTGAATTAAAAGAAGCAAGGGATCTGTCATATTTCAAGGTATTTTCGAAATTAATTTTCAGTTTAACTGTAATTACTCATTGCTTTGTTGAATAATTTTATTGAAGGGAAAAACGAGTGTTACGCTTTAATTTTCATAAATCGCTACAAATAAGCACAAAATACCAACTCGAAAACAGCAGTAGTAACATGCGAGCCAATATTAACAAATCTTCTGCTAGCAAGCCGAAGCCAAGTCAGTCTCAGAGCCCGCTTCATAAAAAGAAAATATTTAAATTCGTGAATGATAATGCGAATTCGAAAAACGAACGGAGCATGCAAGAGCAAACCGTACAGGACCGATTCATTAAAGAACCGCCGAAGGAAACAAAACCAGATTTCAGAGTGGAAATTGAGCGCAGGTTTAACCGAGCAATTACAAATCAAGAGTATCGGTTCCCATTACACGATGCATCGTCAGATTCACTGAGCGAAAGCAGTCAGGAGTCACTCAATCGCCTTGATCACATCTGCACTTATGATTTACACAGCCAAAATCTCCGTTTTTTTGCCAAGCAGCAGCGAGCGAATAAAAAATCCGCCAGTGAGAGCCGCAATGAGAGCAAAGAAAATCACCCAAATCGAGACCATCAACGAGGGAATATCAACGGAAGTGCCATGCAAAGCCAAAGGTATGAACCTATAAAAAAAGTACAAAAGCAGCCCAACACTGAGGAGACTCGCTGCAAGACTTCACCAGACAGCAGAAGAGTATTGCATGTTCTTGACGAAAATTTAAAACAAACAAGCAAAGAGCAAAGCGCGACTAAGAAAGTTCCTGTTTCTACAGAGAAGCGGCCGATTTCTGCGATAAGACTGAAAAAAGCGACCGATGATAAATGCAATGAGGTTGTTTCAGAAACAGTGGATCTAGGAAGCGCAGCTCGTAAAATTCCCGTGAACTCGTCGCCTAAGCAGATAAAATTCAGCCTTAACGTCTTTGCCACGGTCGGTGATGCTAAGAGCAACTTGTCAAGCACTAAGAACGCGAACCAACAGCATACACTAAGAGACTCGAAAGCTATGAGCAAAAGCATGAAAGATCTTACAGCTGCTCTGAGATCGCCTCTGATGCGGGAAGTGGAAAAAGTTCAAAGTCCTTCGAGTTCGAAGAAAACAGTGGCTGTAGCGAGCCCAGCGAAAGCAATCAGCTCGAAAATCCTCACTCGATGCGTGAAGACGGCAAATGGACAGAATAATGCGAGTAGTAAGGATTCGCTCCTCGTTAAACCAGCTGGAGATATTTCAAAGTAGAGATCTTCCCTCTTTCTCTTGTAATTGATATTTGTTTAGTTTTTTATCAGAGAAGTCGCCAGCAAAAATTCAGGCCACAGAACCAGAAAAATATTTTTCGGTAAAGTCAACCACCGATTCGAAGGCCTCAGATAGCAGATCGTTTGTCTCCGTCGTGAATACAGAGGACCCTGCGAGCTCTCGAGGTCAATCGAAAGAGAAGCTAAAGATGACCACATTTCTTTATAACAAAGCGCAAAGCGATTTGCTCAAGAAGCAGAAGTTGAATGTGGCTGGCAGCTCTAATACCGCGAACATTGAACTGCCGCAAGGAGGCACAACGATTAATATTAAATCCTTCCTACAAGGGTCGTTCACGACAACCAATCGTGATAAAATATCGAAAACCCCGATTAGAAGCATCATTTCTCCAAGAACGAATGGGAATACCCTCTCAACTTCGAATTCTAACACCAGCCTATATCTCAAGAAGCCTGACTTGAAATCGTCGTTTGTGAAACCCAACGGCAGTAATTTAAGACCAACGCAAGGGAGCCAGGCAGATTCAAGTAAATTTAGCCGCTATTTACAGTCTCTTACCAGATAAATAGAGCCAAGGGCTCTAGTTCAAAGGTCAATGGAGAAAAGTCTCATTCAAAAATACGTTTCCGCTGAAATTCAGAGAGATAAGACTCCTAAGCAAGTAAATGGAAGCATCGGGAGTGTTCCAAAGACCCCGACCAGCAGACCGGGCTGTTGCACCCGGGCCATCGAATCTGCGAAATTCAAGCTCGATTTAAAGACAGTGCAGCCAAAGTAATCTTATAATACTTCTGAGGCAAATCAAATCAACCTGAACTGTAGGATTGGTGCAATGAGTGAGAGAAACAAAGAGGAAAGCAGGGCCAGAGGAGCGAAGAAGGTTCCCACGGAATGGTGAGAGCAATGAATGCTATATTATTAAATCGACAATTATAAGAGAAATTTTGACACTTTATCCTCTAATTTCATTTGGGATAGAGTTTTTACCTTATTATCTGAAATAATATTTCCAATTTGAGATGTAATTAACCATTTTTTAATAACAAGCTCCTTTTATGGGTTAGTTCCCGATGGTGGAGCTTATCTATAACTTTTTGGTTTTTTGCTCAATGAACCTTGTCAGTTTGTATTATATAAATTGATTATTCATAACTGCTAAATCCAGTGAAAAATAACTGACAATAATGTCAGATCTCAATTGTAAGTAACATTTGCGTGTCCTTTTGAACATTGAATATGATAAACTCGAGCCATATATATATTTATAAAAACAAACACGAGAATCTTGTATAGGGAAAAACTTGTTAGCAAAATAGTAGACGTTTAGGTCCATAAAAAAAGTTCGTGAAAAAGACCGGACGGTTGCTGGGAGGCTACTATGATAGTAGCGCGCTTCACTTCAGTTGGCCCAGCAAGGCCTTCCTGCGCTTTTTCATAAGATTTAAAACAAAAGGTGGAGAGGTCTCCAAAATCCGCTGAAAAATAAGCGACGGTTCGCTTGCGTGACTGTGAGCAGCATCCCTCAAAGCTTTTGAAATCATTGAGTTTACGATTAGTGTTAATGGAAAATCGCCCCGCTAAGGAGCTAAAGTAAATTAAAAACGGCTTTCTGTCTCATCGGCGTGCTCTCATTTGTTTATCTCGCTTATGAGCGAAGTGTACCTTGAAAAAGTGACTTTATTGCCATACGAGAACCGCGACCCCTCTGAAATCTCAGATAAGTTAGTCTCATGCTGAGAGTCTCCGGGTTCAGTTGTTTCATCCCCGAGGTCTTTCTTGCTCGCCAGATTACTGCCTTTCGGTGTCTCATTGTATATTGCGCGAGTTCCGTCAAGTGAGTATGGCCTCGTTGACCCTTGGAAGCTAATGCAGAAAAAATTAATTAGAATTGCCAATAAATTGATTTCAATACTTTTCTCCTGAAATTTGCTGTCCTGGCTGAGGGATCTTCTCCAATATCTTCTGTATCTCCTCATTGCCCGCAGATTCTATTTTCCTTGGAATCCTGATGCGAAATTTGGGTTTCTTCTTCTGTGCGTCATCGAAATTAAGCTGCGTGCCTCTTTCTTCGAAGATGTCCTCAGAACGACTTGAATCAATGACAAGTGAGCTAGAGAGGCAGTAAAGTTAAGCAAAAAACCAAAGAAAGGTGTGGGTACTTGGTCGAAGACACTCGGTTTGAAACAAATTGGTCGGGATTCTTTGATTCGATGACAGTGGTGCTAGGCGTAGTAATTTCAAAAGAAGGCACTGATTTTCGGTTTCTAGCTGAATGGATGGATTGTCCAGAGCTGAAATGAATAGATTTCCTCGCAGCTGATGTCGGAGTCACCGAAATTGCGTTGCCGTAGTCAAGTTTCAAAGTGAGTTTCGGGGAAGGCTTGTCTTCGTTCGTTGGTCGATGGGTGAACACAGCTTGGTCGCTCACGAGAATTCGAGTGATGTCCTGTGTTAACTCGCTCTGTATCTGCGAAAAACTTCTCATTTGAGACCCTTCAACCTTTGGGTGCACTCGCGGGATTATTTCTTTGAGCTCACTAGAGGAGGTGGAGGTATTATGCTCGCTGCTTGGAGGCTGTAATTTAAACTCAGAAAAGTCTTCGTACTCGTCTTTTTGCCTCTCGAACGCGGTTAATTTACCAGTTTTTGGTCTTTCTGGGCTTTCACTTGTTGTGTTAGGTCCTTTCAAAGGTTTATTTGGTGGAGAGAGATGCTTTTCATTCTGTGTTTTTCCGAATTCGGCCGTTTCAGCTGCTTTCGTGTCTCTTTTGCCAGCCAGATCACCGCTCTCATGAGACTTTTTCAGTAATTCAGATTCGAGGGTCTTTGTCTCTTCATCATGCAAGGATTTAGATTTGTGGTGCTTTAAAGGGTTGGCTTTGTCTTGTGGTTTTTTCATATTAGCAGCTTCGTCGCTGAGGGCCATTTTGCTGGCTTCTCCAAGGAATCCTGGCTTATCATTCACAAATTCAGGGTCAGAGGTCTAACAAATTAATTATGACAGGCCAACACTAGATGATCTACCGCAATGGAAGGTTTCTGAGCAAAAGCAATATGATCTTTAGGATCCTGACCTCCGAGAAGCATTTTATCTGCGTCATTAGTTGGTTTCAATACTTTTTCAACGTAATTTTTCCATTCTTCACAGGCTGAAATTTCTCATAAAGCACTTGGATGGGGATGAATATTTACCGTTGAGATAGCTTGTGATATTTGGTTTCTCTGCGCCTAATTCAACAATTGAGTTTGCTATTCGAGTCAAATGCCCGAGGTAGCCTTTCCGGAGGCGCCCTCCTTTCGTATGGAGCTCGATGTACTCCTCTCTAGCAGCTTCGACAATCCAATTTAATATTTTTGCATCTTCAAACAGGTGCTTAATCAGCTGCTGGTCGTCGGTTCTAAACACGACATAAAAAAGCTTTTCGACCTCGCTATGTAGCATGTTGTTCCATTGATAAGCCTCGAATAGGTCCTAAAGAATAAAGCACTTCAGTCCTGAAGATAATTAGAATATATTCACCATTATCTTCATAAAGAGCTTGCTGTCAACTATTGCTTTATTTATCCTCCTGCTGTAAAGACTAATCAACCCAGCTAATAACTTTATCAGTTTGATTTTAACAGGGCCGAGAGGTCGAATGCTCGCTCCGAACTGCGTTGGCAGCATCGTATCCTGTGCACAGAAATAAGCTTTCTATTGAACGGACATATTTACTTGAGGTTTTTGGGCAATGATTCTTTGTATCGTCTGGATATTAAAAGTAAGTATTCCAATGATAGGGTCTTTTTCTTTTTCCTCGTCAATCATGGGTCTGCCAGTTATCGTATCAACCGTTCTGATCTCGGGGTCGTAGAATGAGATAATCGCGTCTAATAGCGTGCTAACATTAGAACTGAGGGTGGTATTCTATGATTTTATGAGAAAATTCAGCTCAAACGCGGTGGAACTATCCCTTACATTTGATTGTATATGCGAAAATAACAGCTCAATCGCATTTTTGCTCACAATAACCGCAGTGAACTCACTTCCGTCGACGATTGAGGAGAGTCGGGAAATCAACTCCGTCAGGATCCAAGTACTATTGTTTAATACCTTGAGATTTACATAACTGATTACCAAAAAGCAGCCTCAGTAGTCTATTTACTTCGATATCGGTTTCAACGGCGTAATTATCCAAAATTTCCTCCACAATTTGAATTTTGGTTTCTAAATAAAATGCGTTTTTCTCATCATACTGCGAGACCTCATAAGCGATAAAATTCAGCACGAGCTCCGCAATAGACTGCTCTTTGATCTGCTTAGTCATCTTCAATAGCAATTTTGGCTTCGAATACACATACTCGATTAACTAACCACATATCGGTATTCAACTTGATCAACTGTAACGCTTACCTTTTTCGAATTCCGCTTCATAAGCAAATTGACCAGCTTGTTAAAATAGCCGCAAAGCACGGAATTCAACTCCTCGTCGGTCTCGACAAACTTAAAAAGATAATCCAGCAGGCTCTGCGATTGTATATTTTCAGTTGCGGTCGCACTGTCGCCATTTTCCACCTCAGATCCGCGAAATTTCCTCTCTGACTGCTCTCTATTGCTCTTATTTCCCTCATCCTCTCCTCCACTAACTCTGCTAGTGTCATGAAAGCCCGATTTGTTTGCTAATCCATGCTTTCCATCTGATCTGTCAGTATTAAAACCCTCTAACGCTGCATTATTCTGGCTGTTTCTGCTCGAATGGGCATTTTTGTTCGTAAAAAATGTGTTTAATAACGGTGTGATATCTGCGCCGAAGATTTCTGAGGTCAGAAAGGGATACCTATACACATTTTAGCCATTATTGCTAATACCTCGCTTTTATACTTTTGGCATCTTTTAATATCGGAGACGTCTGCCGGCACAACCGTGATGTAGTCGATTAATTGCCTGATGTTGTCTTTGCTGCGAGTAAGACTGAAAATTTGACGGTTTTAACTGGTTCATGAGGGAAAACTATTTACTAATCCATCAATTTAGGATTGCAGTTCTTTAGCTCTGAAAGAAATTGGTCATCGTCTAGCAAGTCCTCGAATCGCACTTGAGGCTTGCTGAGTATTTTATCGATTGAGGAAGACCTAACAGCTCCTAGCGAGAAATGCAAAACAAAGAATTGTTAGTATTTTCCGACTGCACGATCTGGTGATATACTTGGTATGAAGAATCCGCTGGTAGCGTATTCCGTGTATCTCATCATAATGGAGACGTCGCCAAAGTGGGTTATTTTTTGACTTCTATCTGGTTAGCGTGAGAAAAAAAATATATTCACTGCTAATTTGTGTAAAAGGAAGATGTATTAATTAATTTTAGCATCCTCATATAAAATTTTGAGGCACAAGCACCTTAACAATCTCAACAGTAATGAAATTATGCTATTTCTTCTAGGGATTGACGTTTATGGTGTAATTTCAGATTGATTTTAATGTTATGCATCTAACGCTAGAGCATGAATAAGAGAACACGCAGGGCTAAGCAGCCCACCAGAAAGATATCAATTTTCAGGTTTGCTTAAGTGGGGGAAAAAAAATGAAGAGTTTATTCGTTCAGTTGAGTCTGTTTCTTCAATTATTCTTTATTTCCACCTTCTGCCTCTCCTTCTTTTTGTTCAGTTTGTTCCTCAGCTTGATGTTTCTTCTTCTCAAGGTCCTTCTCTTTGAAATAATCTGCTGAATTAAACGGTACTTTCTGTAGAGAGAGTTAGGAGGGTGAAATAGAGTGAATACTTGCCTTTTTGCTCACCATTGGTCCGCTTTTCTTTGGTACTACACCTCTACTCTCCATCTCTCGAGCTTGTCTTGCGATTTCATCCTCCTCCTCTTCTTCAACTTCAACTTCCTCTTCGTTTTGAAGCTGTTGTTCTTTCTCCTCGGGCTTTTTCTCTTCCTTTTAGAAGAAAATTAGTTTTCAGAAACCGAACAAGATTACCATCGATATTTTATTGATATTTGCAAATATATATGTATATGTTTATGTTAATTAGGTATTGCTATTCTGATATACTCGTAATTCAGAAATCCCGGGAGACGAAACAACTAGAATTTCTTTCCCCAAATCCACGTTATTGCTTATCCAATACTTAGAATTTCTATGTGAGATCGAGACTTTCATAGTTAAATTAAACGATTTTGCCATCTTCCGACTGTTAGAGCTTTAGAAAAATTATACAACAACGTTTCTGCAAGTAAAATCCAAATTTCCTCTTCAAAACTATTGCATTTATAAGAATGTGAACTCATAAACAATCTCTTCTTGACAAGTAATGCTAATTCAGTAGATAAGGAGCAGTTTCATCGCTAACGTTTTAATCAACTTTAATTTCTACCGCAATAGTAACACTAATCTAAGTCTTCCAAGATAGCTGCCTTATAGTTAAGCTCATAAACTCATGCAATTTAATCGCCGTGGGTTTGTCATTCATTCATCATCAATAATTTGGGCGAACAATCACAATATAATAAGATGCAACCAGCTTAACTTACAAGAAATTAATAATCTTTGGTTTTCCAATCTTCAAACCAGCGTTCCTTCACAGTCAAGTAAACTGCACTGTGTCTTTGCGCTTGATTACTGTTTTTTCGGTTTGTCTGCCTTGCTGCTCGACTTGCCAGCCTGCTCAGATTTTATTGAGCTCTTATCAATCGATCTCGAATATCCCCATAATAACAGCAACACCAAACCAGTTATTATGCAAATCGTCCATTTTATTTGATTTACCAATGAAGCGTAAAATACTACCCCCTTGAAAGTAGTTTTAAAAGCTGCTTCTCCCATTCTATCATACACCAATGTGAGCCCAACGTGGAAGAACCCTTCAACGTAATCAATCAAAACAATCGTCACAGGCAGCATATAAATCGCTGATGATGTGAAAAATCCGTTGTTGTACTGTGCAACTTTATTCTGTAACCGATTGAAAAGGACGGTCAACAATCCGCGATAAGCAAAGCAGAAGAAACACAGGTCAAGCGCCTCGAACAATAAATAGTACATGCGTCCCTCGTGACCCCATGCCCGTTGCACCTCCAAGAAAGTAGGCTCTGAATAGCCATATTTCTTATCAAATACTTCAAGAGTTTCTTTGCTTGGTCCTGAAGCAGAGTTAATCGCTCTCTCTGTCAATGTAAATCCAAGGAAAGCGAGTACGAAAATGACGAAACAGGCTTTAAAACTAGATAAAGATGAAATCTCTTTGATGGATGATTTGCTGATGCTGTCGCTCTTTGTAATCTCACCGAATCCGGCTGCACGGAGGATGGGATTGAGCAGCAAACGCAGCACAATGACGGCTGCGATCATACCAATGACAATTTCCATGACTGTAAATAATCAGAAAGCAAAAGGCAAGTTGCCGATGAGTTATAACTAATAGTTGAGAAAATTAAAAGATATTATCTAAAATCTCAGAAATTCTTTAAAACACGTTAATTGCGTAATCTACTGATAGATAACCAACTTTTTCCTATTTCTTGCTAACACATTCTGGAAAATTTTTGATAAAGCCTCCCTCCCTCTACCACATTATATTTCATTTACTTTTCCTGTTCCTCTATAGCAATCCAACGAATGAATTTGTTAAAATAAATGTATTACCAAGTTTTTGCTCGAATTCATTGAGAGAATGCTGTTTCACTAGCCATTTTCTAAAATGTCTTGCTTAGACCGCAAATTATCGCTTCACTGAAATATATATACTGCGCGTGAGAAGTTGAACACCGATTTGAGATCAGCCTTCAACTACTTCTATCAATCAGTAATGACGAGTTAAATTGAATTTAAACCAACGTAAACTTTGTTTTTTTACGATAGAATTATATCATATAATCACCCGATCACGATGAACGATCGCATGTTGGGCCAGGGTCAAGACCATTCGAAGACTCCAATCAATGACTCATTGCCAGCCAACTTTAATAACCTAAACAACCTCTCCGCCGTCAGCCTGAACGCAAATCAGCCAGCTCAAAACGATAATAAACCAGCTTCTTCCGATGAATCCAATATTCTTGTTGCAATCCGCATTCGTCCATTGCTTCCTAAAGAGCTTATGAATCAAGAACTCGATATAATCAGAGAAGAAGGCAATTTATTAGTAGCCCATTATGACTATCTAAGCATCGATTAAATTAATCACTCTAGATCGTGCTTGACCCCATCGAAGTGGAACATGAGCAAGAGAATAAGAAGATAACAGATATCTTGCACCGCTCCAAAGAGCAACGATATGCTTTTGATAAAATTTTCCGCGATCATTCGCAAGAACAGGTAGTGCTTGGGCTATTATGTTTGTAGAACCGTGGTAAAATTGATAGATCTATCAAGAAACGTGCAAGAGTCTCATCAAGCCAGTCCTTGATGGTTATAACGCCTGTGTATTTGCTTATGGCCCCACAGTAATAATATCATCTTTGGTAAATCTCCTGACTGAGGATGTGGAATTAGGGCACAGGAAAGACCTATACTATGATCGGAACAAACGAAATACCTGGATTGAACGTCTTGACCATTCGAGATATCTTCGATTCTATTAAGCGCACGCCTGACCGAGAATTCACCGTGCATATCTCATACGTCGAAATTTATAATGAAACCATCAGAGACCTGCTCGTCCCTTCGTCGTCTTACCTCGAATTGCGCGATGATCCGATAAAAGTATGAGTTTTTTCTCCTCAGTTAGGCACTGATTTTGGTGAAAAGGGAATACAAATCGCTGGAGTAACCGAATTGAAAGTAGAGAACACTGAGCAGATCATGAGTCTAATTATCGTGGGAAATCGCAGAAGGACCACCGAAGCGACCAATGCAAACCAGACGTCGTCGCGTTCTCATGCCGTTTTTCAGATCGTTGTTACCAGCTGGCCAAAAACAAAAAACATCGAGATTGAACATACACAAGGAAAGCTCTCTTTGATTGATTTAGCTGGGTCCGAGCGCGGAACTGTAACTGAAAACCGTGGACTGAGGCTGCGGGAAGGCGCGAAAATCAACAGGTCATTGCTGGCGTTAGCGAACTGTATCAACGCGTTGGGTGATAAAAGTAAAAAAGGGTTCTTCGTGCCTTATAGAGACAGCAAGTTGACGCGTCTGCTGAAAGATTCGCTTGGTGGAAACTCTCGGACGGTTATGATCGCGAATGTAAGTCCTGCTGGGTCGCAGATAGAAGAGACTTTGAATACTTTGAAATACGCGAGTCGTGCAAA
>ENA-UOTZ01000815-UOTZ01000815.1-compost-metagenome-genome-assembly--contig:-NODE-815-length-24864-cov-6.679590_pt1 | contig 24864 bp, 14 predicted proteins | sample MGYA00238144_ERZ746983 | MGnify/ENA primary metagenome ERZ746983 (study PRJEB28759, sample SAMN06268863) | compost metagenome | isolation source: single cell | place: USA: California, Emeryville, Joint... | reverse complement strand
GTCTCGACACTACCATAACCCTCATCGCCAGGTTCGAGTATTTTAATCTTGTTCTTTTTGGATGTAACAACTGAAGTATTGCCAGCGATTTTGTTATTAGAGATTTCGAGAGCTTTTTTATCATTATAGAGAATTCCAGATTTTCCCATCTCATTTTGTTCAGTAGGTTGTTTTGAATCTCGATCTTGGGTTTGCTTAATTTGCAAGACAGAGCCTTGAGCAACTTCCTCTTGCTTTTGATCTTTTATCTCTAATTCATTATTCATGATGAGAATCTTTGCTCTTAGCTTGTTGATGAAGCTATCGTTCAGTTGATTCTCTCCTTGGAATGCTGTAATAATGCCAACCCTTAAATTTTCTATCAACTGCACGAGCATACTCTCAATTTTAAACAGTTTACACTGTAAATTGTTTCCTTCTTCCATCTGAGGTTTACTTGTGTAATATTCGCAAATAGGTTTGTTTTCATCTTGGTTATTCACTCGCACGAAATTGAATCCGTCAATTAATGAGCAAACGTAACCCACTTTAGCAACTTTCAGGCGAGGGTCATCGAGATCCTGCAAACTGAGCATCTGACCTGAAATGAATTTGATGTGAATCCCAGTTCTCTGAGCTAGTTCTTCATCAGAGGATAAAATTCTATAAAAAGATGTAGTCTCCAAATAAGATTCCCGAATTTCCATGAGTTTCATAGAAATAAATTTCTCAGAAAATACACTTTTTTCTCTTGTCCTTGAGAGTTGGATACTGCTTGCCTTGCCATGAAGGATCTGTCGTATAACTCGTAATTCCACTGTGAGTGAAATATCATCTTTAATGATTTCAATAAATTCGTCTATGTAGTTATCGTAGTCAAGAATACTCGACGGACTCATGTAAGCCTCGAACTTATCCTTAGAAAACTTGACAATTTCAGAGGTCTTTTTTTGATTTCTAAATGGTTGAACCAATTTAATGAGCTTATCTTCAGACGGGATTGATTCCGGCACCTTCGCCGAGATAGCAGAATACAGCTTTTCACTGAGACTCAGTTCGTTCTCTGAAAAAATCGATCTCTTCAACTCTTGCTCTTTTAAGGTAAGTTTTGAACCCGACTTTTTGATTTCTTCACGTAAGATCTCAACAAATTCTTCAACGTTGCAAGAAGAGAAGATATTTTGAATTTTTTGTTTCATTTGCAGCTTTTGATCAAAATACTCCTTGGCTTGAGTTTCCATGGTTTCAATATCCAAAAGTAAAGCTTCTGTTAGCAATTCCTGCTTTCCTTCCTGAAAAAGTATTTCTAAACATATCAACTCGTCAATTTTATAGAGAGTTTTGAACTGTTCGGTTTCATTTGGAAGTTGCAGAAGATAATATATCATTTGAAGGATGGACATTAATTCTCCTTTGGCTGGTTGGATATCCACCTGAAGGTACTCGTTAATTTTGTGATGCTTGATGCTATCCGCCGCTTTTAAGAACTCACTGATCTGTTGCAATGTCTGTTGAACCAACTGAATCCAAGTATTTTCTTTTTCTGAAGGATCTGCTGGCTTGTGTGAATGTAACTCCTTGATCTTTGGTTCGAGTCTCTGCTTTATTTGGTGAGTAATCTTGGTTTGTAGCTGTTCGAGCCCTGGTTTATCAATAATTTGGCTCTGATTCTGATTCTCTGATGTAGATTGAGGAATTGAGTCCAGAAATTCGCCAAAAAGTGGTTGGATGTCTAAAACAATGCGATAGAAGTCTTGTCGGTAAGCTATCTCATCAAAGATAGGCCCCTTTTTTAATGATATCCGTTCTTTCTTGGGTTGAGAGTTGTTTTGCATGATTTTTTTGTAGGTAAAATCTTAGTGTGACTTTAAATTCTAGGCCTCTTACGAAGTGTGCTTATTAATAAAATACGGATCTATAGACATAGAGGATGTGGATGTGCTTATCCGATCAGGTTGACCAAGGACAACTCTACCCAAATTTCGAAAAGATATTCCTAATTAGCAAAGATAATTAGGAGTTAATAAAAGAGAGGCTTCCAAGGTGTGTCAATCGTAGCTATTTCTCAAGATACAGCAAGAACCAGTATGTTCTCTCAGAATTCTCAATTTCAAGACGTTCTTAAGAAATGGACAACAATCTCTTAAAGTTTTAAGAAACAGATTTCAAGTACTTTTTCACAACTCTGAATATGTACTTTGCGGCAGTAGTATTCAAATGAAAAATAGTTTTTTGTTCAATATTTTGAATAAAGTTTGATAAAATAATAAACACTCAATTTCATTGACTTTAGACCACAAAATGTCTCAAAATTCTTACCATGAACGCATATTGTTAACAAGTTTTCGATGACATAAAGTCCTCAATTTATTTCTCATCATCACCTCGTTTTCTGAGCCCCATTGAGATCCCAGTCTCAACCTTTTTTTCCGGATAGCTTAACACTGCTATTCATGGTTTAAGGTTAGGAAGATTTTATTGATCTCGTATTGAAGTATCTGAACAACTTTGACTCTCAGTGACTGGTTTTCTTTGCTAATTTCCTCATATCCCTCCATCCATCCCGTGTATAAGGAAAGTCGAGAGTACAAATTTGTTCAAGTTGCTGAGAAGCATTTTGATATTTCTCAATCTGTTTCCCTTCTTCAGTCATGTGTTACCTAAATTCCTTCACTTGTTCCGCTGCTAAGGCCTCTCGGTTCTTTTGAATTAGCTTCCTCCAGTATTCTTTTTCAACTCCATGGAAGTTAATCATATTCTCAAATTCTTTTATTTTCTGTTTCAGTTAGTTCATCGTTTTCAATGATCAATTGATCATTCTGTTCCTCTAGAGTTTCGAGAGCTGAAATGGCTTCTCCTCTTTCTTCTTCTCCTCTATTATTATTGAAATTAACTCCAAGCTGAATCAATCCATTGTTTTTGTCTTCGAGAAACATTTTTGGTTTGGAAACTTCCTCTTGTACTGGTCTTTTGTCTCGTGACAGATAACTGCTAATACGTATTCATAATTTAATACAATATTATGAGGCTGATAATGAAGAGCGGTGCCTTAAAACAATTTTCAGGCTTTACGAATAGCCCTTTAAGCACAGTTCTCCAACTACTCTACAATGAGGAATTCTACCATCGGCAATGGTCATCTAATAGATTTTAGGAGTTGAAGGATAGATTGTAATGTTTTGAAGGAGCTTTACTGATATATATTTATATAGCTATGAAGTTATCACTTATCTCCCATCAATAACGCAAATATCTATTAGAGCTGATTGTCTCCAAACCTGCTCTCATTCTCACCAATCAATCTGCATATCTTCTGCGGTATCTGATTCTCAACTATCAGATTTTTCAGCTCATTCATCGCTTGCTCATTTAGCTTATAATCCCTCCATTCAACTCGCTGATCCAGGCGATCGATACTTTGACCGTATTTATTTTCATACACGTGTCTAAACACCACATTTTTCGGCGAATTCAGCAAGAATACAAACGACAGCTCAGTATCAATAAACGCTGCTACCCCGCAGTGATACTCTCTCGCATGTTCATTCAAATTCCCTGCCATCTGCCTCCGTTTTCTGTCTTTACAAGCTGAAACGCACATAAACTTCCCACAAATCAAGCAAACCGTTCCTCTTCCTGTAAGTGGAAATTCATAGCATAAATGACATTTCTGCTTCTGAAACAGCGCTCTAAATCCCTGATAATCCTCCGGCAGAGTCAATACAGCAACAGTGGACCCTTTCAGCCCATCAAAAAAGATTCTTATTTCTTTTGGGTCCAGTTTCTTTCTAACGTATTCAGAAATCCCTTTGAAAATCATCCAAAAGGTTTTCTCATTAGCAGTCACGAACTGCTTCAGCACATCCTTGACTGAAACGTTTGCTTTTTCAAGCCCCAGAATCAAACTCAGGATTTGAGAGCTTTTCAGCAGGTCCTTATAATCGCTCTCTAAATTGAAATAACCAATCGAAGAAGTCACTGCAACAATTTTTCTCAAATACGTTAGCACTGTCGGAAGATCGAAATCAATGTTCTCGACTAAATACTGCTTGAAGGTGTCGATAGTCGCATGTTTTATTGGGTCAGAGATCGACTCTGGGTCTTCAAGCAGTTTTTCTTCAATGAAGAGCTTTAGTAGTTCTAATACTGTTCCAAATAGTATCATATTAGGAATCAATGCGCCAAGGCCTTGGGTTAGACCTCTCTCTGCGAAGTGCATGTCCCAGATCGCTTTTAATATGAATTTTGTCGAGTTTTTCGCCTCAAAAATGAAATCTTTTGCAAAAGCGACTGCTTCTTCAGTCGAATTCGCTTCTGTTAGTGTCATTAATGAGAGATCCTTTCTGAGATTGAGAATTTTGCCTGATAGAGCGCCTTCATATTGCTTTAATTGGTTCCAATAAAGATCGCGAGTCAGGGTAGAGCATGCTTTAAGTAGGTGCGCTCTGCTGTTGTAGAACCGCTGAAGGGAGATAATTTCGATAAGCTCCGCATACTGCAGCACCATCTTCCGTACGATGTCTTCAGGCTGGTCAGCGAATTCATCGAGTTCGAGCCTCTCAGCAATAGTAAGGTTCGTAATAAATAGCTGGGCACCGAAAACGTCGCTCTCGTCGTCTTTTTTGACTTCTGCTGCTTCCAGCCCTTTGAAAAGCTCCTTTGGATCAGTAACAACAGCACTCATCAAGGAATTTAAAGATAAATTTTCCGTTGTCAAAGAAGTTGTATTTTGACTCTCTGATTTAGCCGTAGTGAGAGGAATAGGGATAAATATATTGCAAAGAGCCTTGCAGAAAGTACAGAAGAACTCATTTGGCGCGTTCATCGTTTCAGCGTCGATAACTTTTCTATTCTGAAACAGTTCAAAACAATGACTATGCATCGAGTGTTGGCAACTGGTAATTGTAAAGTAGCCAAAACCATCCGCTTTCTGATCTTTCCAAAGGTTATACTGAGAAGCCGCCTTTGGTTCCTTAGCGTTCGCTTCGGATTGCTCTTTGTAAGCCTTGCAGTAGTCAGCGAAATTGCTTCTTGTCAAGAAAGCTAGATAGCCATATTTCTCAGCATCAGTTTTGATAACCTCATGGCAATAATTGCAGATAATGCTGTTTTGACCATTGTTCTCAAGTGTCTTCTGAGGAGAGTCCAGAGTAGTAGTATCCTTAGCTTTCGCCATGAAATTTTGCTGTTTTTTCAGAAATCTCTCCTTTATTTCCCTCTGTTTCTGTAGCATTTTATTGCGTTTATCTTCCGATTCTCCACTCATCTGAGAGTTGACCTCAATCTTCCTTTCTTCATTCATCGAATGGTCAAAATCGACCTGGTCCTTTAGTTTTTTCTCAATTCGCTCCGTTGCTCCTAGAAGCTTCTCCACAGAAGGAACGTAGTCCTCGAGTTCTTTAGCTGATTTCAATTTGATAACGAGCTTCTCAATGCCTTCCCTGAGAACCTTAAGCGTTGTGAGATCTATCGCTTTCATTAAGTCTTTATATGAAGATTTTTCTAACATCCTCACACAAATCGAAAGGAATCTCAGCACACCAACAACATCGACTTTTCCTTCAACGAAACTGTAGATAATTTCATTTAGCATCTCAAGATCAGATAAAATCCACAGACAACCCGTCCTCTCGACATCGTAGAGGAAAGGAAGAGTGAACGGCTCAGGGCAGCCCAAAATGATATTGAAATTAGCATCTTTTACGGCGATTTCCTTAAGAACAGACTGCAGCATCTGAGTGAGGCGGGTATTTTTGTAAAAGATTTGCGGGTCAAGGCCTCTGTTCTGCCACTCTTCTCTGAGTCTCAGTTTCTTCGTCTGCTCGCTTACGTTTACGATAGAGTCCAGTACATGTTGGTCTTGCCCGAGAAGCACACAAGGCTTGAGTCCGAGTTCGATCTCCTCAAGCTTCTGGAATGGGGAGATATGGAGATAGTTAACAATCATTTTCTTAGCAATGACATCAAAGGCTGGCTTCGCCTTGTTCGCTGGCTTGAAATAAAGGCTCACTTGCTTCTTATGGATATTCGCATAGCAGCTCTCGTCTCTCACTACGAAAGAAAACACTTCAAAGCAAGTTCTTTTCCATACAAGCGTAAGAGCAGCTGAGTTTGGATCTTTTTCATCGCAGGTATAACTCAGCAGATTTTTCATAACAGACTTCACTCTGCTCTTATCTTTCAGTTTCAAAAGACTAATTTGTGCCAAAAGGACCTCATAATCAGCGAAATCGCTTGCTGAAAAATGATACTCATGGATATTCATTAAAAGATCTTTTAATGAGAGAAGACTGGGGACACTCTCTGGGATATTCGCGAGGAATTTGTAGAAAATAAGCGATTTCAATGACTCGTAAAGAGCATCTTCCCATAGAATTTCGAACTCCTCATCGCTAAAAGTCAAGTCAGGGTTCTCCACGATCAAGTAGGAGACCATAGCTCCCAAAGCATGGAACAGGAGAGGGTTCATTGTGATTTTCCCTTGGCCAAATAGAGGGGAATTTTGATCTTTTTCTTTGCATTTTTTGTAGCTAGCAGCTACCAAAACCCTGAAATTCTTGATTATTTTTTGCTTGACGCTGTCATCTTCGATTTTGAATGGATGCGAAAGCAAAGACGACATGATCTCGAGAATTCTATTAGCGAGAACTGCTTGAGTGGAATAGTACTCAAAGCATCTCTCAGCGGTAATATTGGAAAGAAACTCATGCAAATGGAGTCTATCAGCGCTTTGGAAGTCCATAAGTAAAGAGAACAGAGCTTCAAATACCCCAGTTTTTTGCAATGCTGCAATAGAAGGTGTTGGTCGAGCAAATATATAGGAGAGATTCGATGACACAGAGTAAAAGAGCGAAGAGGCGGTGTTGATTCTATCCTTCACTCCAGTGAAATATAGAAGTTTTCTCAACAAGTCGAAAATTTGATTAAAATAGCTACTCTCCACAGCTGCTAAGCTCAAATCATCCGTCATTAGCATCTGGAGGGTTAGACTATTCATCTTTGTTTCCGTGCAATTGAGACTTTTTAATTCCCAAACCGGATTCTGTAGGACGTTGTCATGAGTCCTTTGCTGACTTGAAGCCTCGACTACGTAGGAAAAATAAGCCATTTTAATGTAAGTCGTGGTGAAATATTTTCTAAACTCGTGGTTGACGAACAAATCGAGAAAGAGGTCCTTGAGTACGGCTTGACAATGCTCGTTGAGATAAGTGCTAAATCGAAGTAAAAGCTCCAGGATGGTACAATTGCATGGACCTTTTGTTTCTCTGAAGCTCATCTTTTCAATGTCATCGCAATTGTGCTTAAAGAGCCATTTTTCGCTCAAAGTGGACATTAATAGCTTGCTTGTGAGCAACTTGAAGCCATCGGCCTTCTGGCAGAAGTCCAAGAGCACAACTCCAGCGACGTGGATAAAGTAGCTCTGGATATCGACGTAAACCAGCTTATTGTCCTCAATTAAGCGGAAAATGAGGTATAGCAGTTCAGAGAACGTCGACACGAAGGTCTTTTCTATATCGCTTGGGATTTGAGCTGTCATCTTCATTGCTTTTTCGCTTGAAAACCCTTGATGGCTTGGACAAAACCCTTCTTTGTCCCAAACCGCCGCGTCTCCGCAGTCGCAAACAGCGCCGCCAGTGGAAAGTCGCGTTGCTACTTTGTGTCCTTCATGATTGGCTTTTTCGAAGCACTCTTTGCATTGGACAGTGTTACCGACATTGGTGATTTCGTTTTTCCCGAGCAAGTCACAGTCGAAGCAGCAGAAGTAAAGTTCACCAGAAGGAAGCAGTTTTCCGCAGACACTGCTGAATGATCCAATGTCCATGATTTTCTCGATGAGGAGTTCATCGGTAGCGTAGCTACCGCGGATGTGTTGTCGAAGCACTAAGACTAGGTTTTGGAGGAAGGGCGTGATTTTCGCTGGAGTGAAATACCTGATCGAGCTATGGTCGCTCAAAAAATGAAAAATATCTGAGTCGAGGTGCTCGAATTCGAGTTTGATGTCTTCTGGATGCGGCTGCTGATCGTTGTTGAAGTCAATTTCTTGATTGAGAGGATCAGAGGCAGGTGAATTATCGTCGTCGGATCCGCTGTACATGATTTCCGATATGGCTGGAGTATTTCGAGAATAAAGATACTTATTTTAATTAAGTTCAAGATGAATGAGTGGGTTTTAATTGTACCGGGTATTGAGAGTCGAAAGATGAGCTAGAATGTTGTAAACCACAAGCAACAATGGCAGGATGCAAGCGTGTTGATGTTATCATCATCTGCTGAAGAGAGTGTCCAATTAAAGTGGGTATTTCAATGCTCTAGCTCAATTCGAAGCTTGATTTTTGGAAAAAAGAATTGATTCATTTTAACTTAGCACTATCTCATATAGTCAGTCATAAGAGAATACGATAATGAACTTCAAGTCATGAGATCTAATCACGATGAGATTGGAACGCCGGCCAATCTAATCTGAATATTCTTAGACTAATCTTTCGTTTATTAAATCTTTTCAGATCCCAAACTTAAGAAGTCAAACGAAAAATATGCTATGCTGAAGCATTTGAATTAGTTTGGAGTTTTGACGGTTAGAAAATTGCATCTCCAATTATATGTTTGCATAAAACTTAGGTTAAGCAGCTCCAGTAACTTTGTTTTCATTTAAACAATCATTATCATCGAATACAGGCGGCATTGTTGGCATAGGTGAAGAACTACTCACATTATCAAGAAATATACACGTAAGGATTTAAGGAAGAGAGGATATTGTTTAAAATACCTTTGAGTTCTTAAAATTTTTTTATATATATGTGACATGTTTGCTCGAGTAGATAATGGCTTAGTATTTATCAGCCTAAACTCGGGGGTGGTTTTGTACATACTACCCGGGCAAATTTGTATTTTTCCACATGATACGCTCTTCCAACGCAAAGTGAATAATTGTATTTCATTGAAAAAAATGGAATTTGGTTTATTCTTCCACCTGAACAATAAATATCCCTTTCACAAGATTTCTATACATGAATTTGCAGAACATTACATTATGGAAAGGAACTGTTGCTGCTTTTCCAGTTTCTATTATATAATAATGATTGACCAATATGCTAATTTTTTATGAGTTTATAGTTCCTAAATTGATTCCAAATCAGTTCACACCTCTAACAAATAACCCAAAACCGCTCTCTTGCGTATTTACGAAATTTGAGGAATAAATAACCTCCAAACGGAGAAGGGTCATCAGCCTCTTAGCCATTGAGTTGAATAACATGGTTGTATTCGTTCATTCTGAAAATTCAAGTGGTCTTATTAGCTTAACAATTGATTCTTCAAGTGGAAATTTCTGTTCATTAGGGTTGCCCTCATTCTATGCAATTTATCATGAGAAAACAGAAAAATCCAAAGCCATGCTCTTTGCATTGGAATGATTGGAAATTTCTGTCAATGAGTACTGCCTTACAAAAATAGATTTTCCTTCCACTAGTCCCAGGTAAATGTGTTATTCTTCAGGGGCTCTGATGATAAATAGAAAAATCCATATCTTTGAGTCGCACACAACAACATTACTGAGAGCATATTATTGAGCTTGCAAATCATAATAAAGGAGTCAAAATGATATCATGCACTTGTAAAAGGGGATAAGGGTATATAATAATTAATGAAGTTACAAAATGACTCTCAAGCATCATAAGAGCCCAAAACCAGTTTTATCTTAATTAGATAGGTTCTTCTGCGCACCTCCATCCCGTCAGAAAGTTCATCTGGCATTTAGGAACCATTTAGTGAACAGCTTGGAGTTAAATTTTTCGAGTTTGTTGGTTTTTTCATTCACACCGCTTGAAGGTAATTGCTGTATGCGTAAATTTTTGAGATAAGAGGTGGCCGCAGCATTACTAGGTACACAACAGCCTCCTCGCGCGTTTTCAAAACTCATAGTGCTTCCTTAGATTAAATAGCTTGCGACTTTGTTCTCTTTCTGAGATTTAACAAATATTTGAAACCCTCAACTCAATTTATTATATATTGTACTTACCAAGCTGGCAGGATAGATGCTCATTTCATTCGACGACGCCTGTGAAGCACTCTCTACGAACATGCCCAATACTCCAAAGGTAAGAAGAACCATGAACATTATTTGCAATTATTTTAATCAAATTTATCTCAATTGATGCTGGAATTCCCTAATTCATAGAATCCTGAGAAAAATGGAACATGATGATATTGAGCATATAAAGGTAATAGCATATATACTGTGGCTATAAAGCTTGATAACCGATGATTTACAGGACTTATCACGTCTAGAATACTATGAATATACTTTTGCAAAAATAGTTCGAGTCGATGGCCTCAACTCCTTACAAAACTTAAAAAGCTTTTCGATAAAAGTGACCTCTTCAATATCCTTCTTTGTCAATCTTATCAAATCCCAACAACTTTTCCAGATCCTTTTTGAAATCATTAAATTCCTACACATTTATCATCAGATCGCGTTCTACACAATCAACACTTACCGCCATCAATTCTTCGAGACTCTTCGGCCTTTGAAAATTCTCATTACTTCCATAAAATGGACAGTACTTGTTCATCATATAGCTCACACTTTCACTAAAAGCAATCAAATCAACCGCCATCACATTTGCTAATTACTTCATAGTATCGAGCTGTGCATAAAATTCCTCTTCCGCGAAGCATCCCTCGCTGGAGTAGCCAGAAGGGTTCACTTCAATCGATTCTTCTTCGGAAATTTTTATTACTTTGGTCTGAGGTGATATCGTCGACTCCTCATCAGACTGGGAAGGCTCCAATATAGTTTCAGTCACTTCCCTTGGTCTTTTTTGGTTCCTGTTTATATTCTGTAACAGATCTCTGAGAGTTAAGCTTAGGACTCATCCTGAAGGAAGGGACATACCTGCGGCCTTTCTGAAAGAAAGGATGCATGTAAATTAACTTACAATGCTCTTTTTCCCTGCAGATCTTATGAAATTCATACATGTTAAGCTAGAAAATGAGGAGTTGATTAAGGGGAAAATCATGAAATTTTACCTGCCGAATAAACGAATTCATCTTCGAATGCTTATAATAACGCGGAAGAACGAAGTTCTCAAAGGAGTAGGGGTCTAATATTTTAAGATAAGTCCCATCCTCGCTCCAGCAAATAACATCCGAATACTCTCTTGTCTTTGGTTTTTTTAGAAAAGATGAAAGGAAGAAAATAAAGGTACCCCGAGGATATTGTAAAGATTTTCCAAGAAATTGGATTTGTACTTCTTATGCTGCTTGCGTGGGGGTCGTCCGCTGGTTGTTTGCATGGCAGAGAGGGATCTATAGCTTTAATTGACTAAGAAAAGGATTATTAAAAAATATAAAATTGCTGTGTGGAGCACTGGCGATTTTTTGATTTCCTTTTGGAATTTGGAAAAAAAACTGTCTGTACCAATCATTCCAATTATACAATTAATTCTGAATAAAAACTCTTTTTTTTCAGCTTCTGTATTATTTCAGGGTCTTACTGGGACTTCTGGTTAGAGATGTTCCATGAGCAAAAACAAATCAGCTTTCCTAATACACTGCTATTGCAAGTTGATCCACATAGTTTCAGTGGGAGAAGTTGGTATGACCAGCTCGCTGTAGCAAGTTCCATTTCCCTTCAGTATCGAAGTTCACAGAAGGACAGCGATTCGTTGGGTTTTTCCTTACAATTAAAAATGCGAATAAAATCTACAGACACTCAAAAAAGGAACACAGCATAAATCATTATAAATATTTTGTTTTGAACAACTATCAAAATGTTAGCTATTCTTATTAATTATGCCTAATTATTCACCTAGTGCTCGCTGTGTGCATGATTTATGCTTGTGTCTGGAACATTACCACGCACAGTAAGGTTTCGACTTAAATTCTATGGCTATATTCAGTCAGTAAGCACATAAAAGGCATTGCTTGCAATGGGATAATGCATATGCCTACTTAAGTTCTCCATTAAGAAGGAGTTGAAAAGCTGTATAGCTCTTGTGATTGTTAATCCGTGAGACTCACTGAAGCAGAATTACCCATGAGTGAGGCAAAACAATGAGAGAGAGAGGCAAAAAAGAGGAAAAGCTCATTCTGCAGATAAATGCATCCCTTCAAAACAGAAATTTGGCTCTGGTTTAGATTCATTCAATTATATCGTCAGCATCATAATGGCTCCTTAGAAAAGGACCGAAGTGTGGTGGTGCGCTTCAGAAGGAAAAGTTATTAAGCGAAGAAGCGAATGAATTAAAAGTTTGAACCCACTTTACAAAAACAAATTCTCAACTTCGTATAATTAAATTTTTTTCGTTTAAAAGCTTCATTAAAAGTCGAAAATAAAAAATTGCCAGCCTTTCCACAGAAACCGTCTCAAACGTTCTTTACAGGAATTAGATTGGTTATTAAAATTAGACTCACTGACAAATTTGATAAACCCAAGTTTAGAAAGTTGCAGTGCACAGATTTTAGAAATTTAGCTCACTGACACACTCCAAAGATAATTATTTATTTATAGAAAACTGAATTAGCTGTATATTCTTCAAAATGCATTCTTTACGAAAATCACAATAGTTACGGCCGCTCTTGCTTAGAGTATCGCAAATAGGAGGGTAAGTCTGCACTTTGGGTTAGTTGGCACTCAGATTCCGTAGGCAAGCTTGGAATAGTGAGAACAAGTAGTAGAATCTACACTCTAAATGTGAATCATTAGCAATGTCTGCGTCAAAGCTGCACTATTTCCTCAAAGTATTTCCAGACACTTGAGAGTAAATAAAATTCCAGCATTTTCGATAATAAACAGTATCTTTACTTGAACACGCGCAAAACCAGAGATCCTCTGAGCGGTTTTTGGTTTCTGTGTTTCCTTAGGATTTCTTAATGCTGGCTGCTTCATGAAAACTGAAACGCCTAAAAAAAGAAACTTCTTAAGAAACATTCGGAAAGAAAATTTACACAGCAGAGACAGGTAGTAGTGACCTTCCCCGTGGTTTCAAGAGCTAACTCTTGGATTTCTTTGCATATTTACTGTGGCCTATTGTAAGAATCGGGAACTAACAGATTTGAGAATTTACATTGAACGCTTCCAGCTAAATCAACAATCTAATAAATCCCAACTGGATAAAATTTGAATAAACGAAAATAGTTAATCTTATATAACTTGCTATCGCGACCATGACTCCAACAATTTCCTATCTCCAGGCTGCTGCTGAGGGACACTCTCTAAGAAGCATTTCTGTCTGCAATGTTTTGATTTCTGAGACGACGAGATACGTGCGTAAAAATTGTAGTCTAACAATCATGAGAAAAGGCAATTCCTTAGGAAAAAATGGTTTAGAGTGCCAAGCAATGTCTAGTTTATTAGTGGGACTCCTGCTTGAGGTGAATTCAGAATTCCTGAAATTGAAAGCATATATAAATGCATAATTTTATTAAGGCTTCGAAAATATAGAACGCTGGCACTTAATCAGTATATTTACTGGCGTAGTGCACAGTCAATGGGTACCACTGGAAGCCTTTCTAACCTAGTCGTGCCAGGATTCTTGCTTGTTGCCTCTGTGAGTCATTCCCTCGCTGGTGCTTCTCAAATTATCTGAAGTTGAGTAAGATGCGTTCTGGCTAATTGATACAGCTCTTGTGACGCTGTCTTCTGTTGAAAGCTGTGAATATGGACAATCGTATCTGTGGTCTAACTATTTTCAATCGAGATTCTAGCAAACACGCAAAGAAATTGCCATGGATTCTTCCACTGTTACTTATAAATTGAGTTACTAGTTGAATTCTTTCTTTTAAACTCTAAAGCCCGAATAAGCAAGCACCGCGGTTCTATTTCTAATAAAATTGACTCTTTATGAATGATACATAAGATTCATGGGTTTTGGCCCTGTGCTAAGCTAATACAGCTCTTCAACGAGAGACAAATTACAGGAAGTGGTGAGTCAAGTGGAGGTTTTTTGAATAAGTCAATAACTAAACTCAAATGACTGGAAAAATGTCGTATATTGGTAAAAGTATTTCCATTATATTACAAATACCCTCGAGCAAGTGCTTGGAGTGATTCGAATAGCAATGAATCCACTGTTAATGTGGCAAAATCATTGAGAATTCAATTTGGATATTCTTTTTAAGAAACTTGAAGAGAGAGAGATACTTTTGACTTAATTTCGAAGGCTAAGTTCAAAAGCAGATAACAAATTGGTATGGAGAATCAAATATACATCTCTTTGGTTTGAAAGCTCTAAGATCATAGATATTGAAGAAAAATCCATCGCAATTATTCTCTGATGGTCGATGAATGAAAAAAGAGAAGGTATTTGAGAAGAAAACCGATGAATTTCCCACAAGAAAGATGTTGAACAAGATTCGCAATGAATCAGAATGCAATTTCATCTCAAAATCATTGAACAAGTTCGCAATTTGTGTCTTTCATTTTGAGCATTTTGAAGGTGGGTAGTCAAGCGGAGTCTGATTCTTTGGATAGGATAGCAAACCACCATCTGGTAGGTAGTGATAACGTTAACTTCGAGAGAAAAGCATCCATTAATAAGGGGCAATGAAAAATTGTGCTAGCTCTGTTAATGGTTCAATGCTCACTTTAAGAATTTCGCAGTTGAGAAAAATGCTCAGTGTCTCCTGGAAGGCTCGGTGGCAATGGTGATCCGAGACACTTCAAAATAGCAATGATTTGAGGCTTTTTAAATGGAGATTTGATTTATGTCCATGAAAACCGTTGAGTCGCAGAATTGCAAGTATTAGAATTATTTATGTGCAACTGTGCAATGAACAGTAATAGAAAAGAGACCTGATTTGTCGTGTCTTGAGGCTTTTTACAATGCGCTGAACAATGAATCTTGGTGGTTCATATGAGATATTTTGAATTTTAATCGCTTTTCTTGGACAAAACTTCGCAGACTCATTTTATAAAATTGTTGATGGATTTCTGCTTATTAACACTTCCAAAACGAGGCCAAAAGGAAAGATAACTGAGATATAATGTGTTATTTCATTTGTAAGCCAAGAATAATTGCAAAAAACAGATATTATTCATCCTTGTAAATATATTTCTGTCAAATTGGATGTGCAAACTATAAAAGCAAAATTTTCTTATTGAGATAAATGCAATCATAAAAGCAAATTTAAAAAAAAAACCAACGTGTACAGACCCATCTCTACTTCAACCCCGTTCGTGAAACTTGCTATTCAACGTCTTCTATGATATTTCTACGAATATTTATAACAAATTCTTTCGTACAATAATAAGGTTCTCAAATCGTCGCCCATCTTACCCAAATACCTCCAAATGGCTCAAATCTCAATTGATTTGATAAGTTCTTATCGTTCTTTTCTTTCAGAGTGCCAGCCTATTTCTCATAATTTTTCTTGGTTCGTCTTTAAGAATGATGAAAGTGAGTCCTATTGCGAGAAATATTCCTCAGGAACTTTATTGAATACATGGAAATTAGCTAATGTTAAGCAAGTAAGCTTGCTGCTTTCATTTTGTTAGTTATAGATTTGTTTGTACTGAGTCAAAAATACTAAAGAAAAAAAATTAAATGAACCAATTTTCAGAAAATAGAATCCACAATTCATAGACGATGGAACTGATGGGCGCCCTGTTGGCTCAAGTTGAGCCTAGGACATGATTTTTGAACAAGACAACGCAAGAGTAAATTAGCTTTACTTACGTTAATTAACTCATAAAGATCGGTTTACGTTTCAAAAAACGGGTTTGAGTAATTTAACCAAGTGATAGAAATAAACCTTTTGATATTTAATAAGCATTCTGAATATTCCTTTCAAATGAAAGTGCTTTCGGTGTTTGCAGAAGTGTTTCTTGGTGCCCTCTTCAGCTTACCTTGGCTGATAGCTTATTTCGTGATTTTTGACGACGTGGATGCCACTCAGTGCACAGGCATTCCATATCAGTTTGGAGAATTCGCACGGTATGCTTACCTCGCGGCGGCTATTGTATCTTGTGTGATAATACCTATCATGCATCTCTGGCATGCAATTGAAAAAACACAGTGGCCGCATTGGATTAGAAAGGCGGAGCATGCTTTTCTCTTTGGAGTGTGGCTCTATGCTGTTATCGCACTTGCTCACAGAGGTGATTGCCAAGCCACATCTTATATTAGGTTAATTTGGGCAACGGTTCTGTTCCCTATTGTGGCAGGCCTGCTCGTTTGCTGCTGCTTGGGTATATTCACGAAAGGAGGAGCCAGCGGATATCGCGAGATTAAGCAGGATCCATTTGAAGAGAAAATCTAATCAAGTTTCCGCATTTATATTTTATTGGTTTCCTTGAGAGCGTTTGTTATTCATTTCTATGGAGGTGGTGATGATGATGTATTTTTTGTACCTTTATAACTTTTCTAATCAAAGTTGATGAAATGGATATCAAACTTTACATGACTTCGAATCGACCGTATTATTAGTTCACGCTTGTTTAACGCTTTCTCATGGATGAAAAATCCTTATTGAGATTTATTCTTTTGCAACTAATAAATCCTCACAGAATAAAGGTTTTACATGTCGCATCATCACATACATTAACCTTTAAAACTGGTATTCGTTCGTTCCAATTCGACTGGATTTTTTCATTAACTCAAGAGATTCGAGGTGTCAGGCACGTACTCTGGACTCCCATCATTACATTTTGGACCTAAAATTTTGACAAATAGTATTACTCTGAAGTTAATTCTGAAAAGTCCCGGGAAAGCATTTCTATGACCTTTTCGCCAAGGTGTTTCAGGTATTACTTTCGGCCGATGATCTGAGACTACTGGAGGAAATAAAATAGCATCAATTGAATCTCTGAATAATAAACTGATCCAAAGACCATATTATTTGTTTATTTTAAATGACTGTATGCAATGTAATGTCAGGCTCGTTCTCTCAAGGACCAAAGAAACCCAGAAATTACAAAAAATACAAGTCCAATTTCTTGGAGAACCTGGCCACGATACTTGAAGTAATGTTTTTCCCTTTTCCTCCTTAAACAATGTCATGAAGACCAGTGACTATTCGCATCTAATCTGCTGGAGTGTCGATGGCAGCTTTTTCAAGATACTGAAACATCAGGAATTCGCTGCAGAAGTCTTGCCTCATTTCTATAAGCATTCAAACCTTGACTCATTCATTCGGCAGGTATCTTACGTCTTGATAAAACTTTCTCATTGCTGATTGCATTACAATTCACGTTGCGAATTAGCTTAATATGTATGAATTCGAAAAAGTTCGATTCCATCAAGAGGTTGACGCTTCTCTGCCTGCTTATCGACATGGATTATTTCAAAGAGGGCGAAGGTAATCTCATTTGGTTTTTAATTGAATGGTAATCTTCATTGAGTAGGGATTTAATGGAAAAGATTGAGAGAATCAAACCAGCCAAAAAGACGAAAGAGAAGGAGGATGCTTTTAACAAAGAGGAGATTTCTATTAGTGAAAGAACCTCGAAAGAGTTTGAAGTCTTAGAAATTTATCAGCAGTTCCGCTAACTAATTATATAGCCACTGAGACAAAAAGTTATTAGAGTATCTGAAACGGGGTCAATTAACGCTAACGAGGACTCGGTTAATGAAGACCAATGTCCTATGTCTAGTCCTAAGGACGCAAGCTACTGGACGAATTTCTTCAAAGAAAACTTATCTATTTCGAAAGAAAAAATAGCGCAGATGGAGTAAGTTTTTCTTGGCCAAAAATCTTTATTTTTTCAATGGTGATCAGTGTGATCGCAGATTTCTTTAGAAAGAAATATGGAGAGGTACCAGAAGACTCGGTAGACAAGTTTGAAGCGCAAACAGTCGAAGGAGTAAAAGCAGTAGACATTTTCCTTGCAAGTTTATCATTTTAATCTGAATAAATAACCACCATAGACGTACTCCGAATTCAGAAGCGATGTTTTTAAGTTATTGGGATTTGACAAGATTGACCAGGAGTGATATTTAATTAGCTAGTGAATTGAATCGTTTTGTCATAGTAATAACATTATTATGTGTTGAATTTTGTTGATGATGCATGTACATAAGATATATGCCGAAAAATATCTTTGATGAAAGATTTTCAGTGTATTTTTATTTCCACAAGATCAATTCATCCATATAAACCCCATATCCAGTTCTTTCATCCATAATGGTAGCAATATGAAAGAATCAGCTTTCTTCGTTTATTCACAATAGCATTTCTTGAGAATCCAAGTAATTTACAAAAGAATCAATAAAAAATTTGAATCAATTATTCTCCAAGAACACGAACGAGGAAACAAAATAATTAAAACCGTCTCAATAGACTACTTTCCTAGTGAAGCCATGCTTCTTGCTAACTCACAATCTATAAACAGGTGCCTTACCTTAAAATTTAAAATTTCAAAGCTAAATCACTTGAAAATTCCTGCGCGGTGTAGCTCTCGGAGTAATTCGAAGGCTTCACCACCAAAAAGCCCAAAAACGTCCTCATAAAAAATATTTCATAATCCTGACAGATCTCCGGGATGTCCCCATAATGCTCCTCTTCAATTTCAATATTATCGATAATCGAACCTCCATCTATGCTCTGCTCCACGGGATAAATGCTTCTAAAATTTTTCAAACTGAGGGCTTTCATGGATTTTCTTCGATAAAAATCTGTCTTTACAAAGAAAACGCGCTGGAAATGCGAACTATGATAGACACTCATTTGCGGCTGGTCTCGCAACATCATAATTGGTTTCACATCGCTTGATTGATAATCCAAAATTTTATAATTTTCGCGGTTTTCATGCGTTCTTTGGGCAATTAGAATGATCTCTTCTATGGGATCCCACCCTATGAATCTCGAAGAAATCATCATTCGCCGATCGAATTTCATTAGCTTTGTATTTTTGACTCCAATATTATCAAATTCAAGCAGCAAGTAAGAAGAGAGCCCTCTAAGTAGCACTGTTTTTGTCTTAAGACTGTAGTCCAAGCTCAAAAATTTGTCTTTTAAATCGTGCTCAGCACTATCGAAAAGCACTTCGCAACAGGTTTCTCGGTTCACTCTAGAAAGAAACACGATCTTTGGGCCTAGAATGACCACAGACCCAAATAGATGAGGAATTTCAACGAAATCGATTGAACTTCTGATCTGGGGTAGCGAACTGGTGATATTCAGACTTTCACATATTTCGGCGAGATTGAATGTGTACAGAAGCTTAAGGGAAAGGAGGCTTCGGACTTCTATCTCCGGCTTTGATTCATGATAAAATAAGAAGACTCGTGATTCTTGGGTGATTTTAATCAAGCTGCGTGAGTTAAAGTTACTTTTGGGCACGCAGATTTTGAGCGATTTGATCAAAGTGGATTTTCTCAACTTCATAAGAATGAACCACAGAGTATTAGGTCCAGTAGTGGTCAGTGCGATGGCTAAATCTAAAATTCCTGGTTCTTGGATCATGATGGGTCTGCCAAAATCGCCGCAGCTCGATTCTTTCATGATAAGCACTTTGTTGTGTGCAGGGTTAGTAAAGACAAGGCCGACTTGAGGGTTAGGGTTTTGGAGTTTCCTTGTCTGGATAAACAAGCCATCACTACTATCTAGATCAAGCGCAAGAGCCATGTTTTTGATATGACGTGTGACGAGTAGCGGATGTTGACTGCAGAGTTAATTCTTTAATTGAATGAATTCTATCGAATCCTCTTACTACGCACTTAATCAATTTTCAAAATGGAAGAAATAGCATTTATTCATTGCGTATTGACAGTAATGAGTTGCTTCATATAGAAATGCAGAAATGCAGAAATCCAATAAGAATCCTGTTTGGAAACGTATAATATTCATGTAGTTAAGTTAGCAGACCTTGACAAACTAGCGAAGTTGAGATAACCACTTTGTCCAGTATCATCAGCCTAAGGAATGACGAGGTGCAATATTCAGTCCTCTTGATGTTGAGAATGAGTTTTAAAGCCGCTTCTAGCTGTGGATAAGGAGATAGCTATCACTATTTATAGCTGAAAATAATGCTTCACTCAACGATCCTTTTGCAATACAATGGATGTTTATGGCATTGTCAGTGGGAGGAAGCTGAGAAAAAAAAAACTACTAACAAAGGGTTTAGAAAGTTCCAAAACACTCTAAAATTATCGTTCTAAGATAACTCCTTTAAGAATTTTCCAAGTTTGATAGAACCAATAATTTGAAAAACAATCAAGGATAACGTGAATAGGTTAGCTAAGAATGCCACGTTCCATCACTAAAATGCGTTTGCGGGATGTTTTTCCCTATTGCATCCAAACAAGTCTCTACAATCCATATTTCTCTTTGTAAACGATTCAAAGTATCCTTGGATAATTGACTAAATCTCATGAATCACAGGCCTGATCAGATTTCATAAATTTCCTTGCAAATTGGTTACATTCAATAAAAACCTGCAGCACTGCTTGTAATACGAAATGCTCAAAAAAAACGAAAAATTCCCTGAAAATTGCTCTCATCGGTGCGGCTTTTCAATCTTATAACAAACAAATTGTAGGATTCTGAAAAATGCTCATGTCCTTTAAAATATTTCTTGTCTACCTAGAAATATATGATTATTACAACGAGTAATAAACGTCTGAGATGTTCTGATTCACATTTATTGACACGTCATTCAAGTCACTTATTTAAAGCAAACTCCAACTTATTATTTCCAAATAATTCTCACCATTAGTAAGAACAAAACCTAAATGAACCACCAATTCGATCCCAATGACCGTATCCAAAACATGATTCACATGGAATATGGCACTACTGAAGACGAAATCCAAAGGAAAAGCCGCCAAATCAAAAGGCTTTGCTACTACGCACTCTATCATTGCAAATACTTGCCTTTTCTAATCTACTTCGTCACCTCCGTCGAAACGTCACAAACATGTCTGCTCCTCTCAGACTGGGACAAGCCTATAAACTATCAGAATTCTCCCTCAACGAGCGAAATCCGGCGTAGCAATCCTTTCGACGTTCTGATAGGCGCGACTTTAAAGATTCACTTGATCGTCGATCTGCTCTCTATTGCAGTTTCACTCATATTGGCTCTCTGGTTGAAACGAGATTGCAAGGCTTATCGCGGAGCATTGACATTTATATTCTATGTCCTCATTGTGACGCAACTCCTTCCTCTTATGTTCGTAACAATTATGACAGTGAGCCGAGGGTTTAAAATATGCGCTGGAGATTACTTAACCTCAGACGAGTTGGCCCAACCAGCAGCTTCGAAGGTCTTCTTGCCTCGGCGAGCAGCTTTCTTAAGAGTTCTGTTCTATTGCGCTTGGCTTCAAATCGGTGCTATTACTGGCTATTTGCTTTATTTGTTGGTTACTTGGTGTATCTCGAAATCTAGAGGGAAACAAGAACCTCTCCTCGAGAAAGCAAAATCTAATTAAAAAGCCGGAGCGCTTCTTCGGATACCCTAATCTCGTTTCCTTTCATATAATTAGATTCAGAGTAAACTCTTTCAGGATTCATTATTCTCTTAACCCAGGATTGAATAACTATTCTTTAACATACCCAAAAATTAGAGGCAAAAATTTCAAATGAATTTCAAAAAACCAACTCGAATTTAGCATTAACACTCGGCCTGACTAATAATTCACTCAAACGATTTGTTACTTTAAATATTTGTCAATGATCCGTCTTAATTCGCCGACGTCCAGTGGCTTAACCACATGATGAACCGCACCAGCATCCAAAAATTCTTGCCATTTTTCCTTAGTAGTATAAGCGGTGCATCCGATTATGTTTAACTTCCAGGGACTTTCGAGCTTCGCGTTCCAACTCACTAATTCTCGGCAAGTCTCAAACCCGTCTTTTACCGGCATATTTCCGTCCAGCAGTATCACTCGAAATCTCGCGCAGGTCTCCGAGCATTGCTTCGCTTCTTTTACGATGCGAAGGCACTCGATCCCAGAAAGCGTTGATTCGAATGAGATTTTCATCGAAGCGAGGATAGTCGTAAGCGTTAGGACATTGAAACTGTCATCATCGACGACCATAACGTGTGGACAGTCACAGTAAAGCTGCTTTTCATTTCTTTTAATTCCGCTTTCCTTAAGCTTCAAACTCTCAATTGGCTTACTTCCAAACGAAAAAGCCAGAGGCTTCCCATCCTCCTTATCAGGGCTCGCAGATTTTTTGTAAGGACTTAAATTTTGAAGACTCATGTCCTTGCAAGAAAAAATATAATTCGTTGTTTCCGGCTTATCTTCCTCTAGGTACTCAGAGCTATTATATTCATCGAGATCAATTGTATTTTCATTATATAACGCAAGGGGTTTTACATCGCCTTCCTTTGGCTTGAGGGCCAAAGGGGTTTTGGATTCGGTTTCTAGTACGGCATCTTTCACCCAGACCTTACTAGAAGCTCTTAAGGGCTTGATAGAAGGAAGCGCCGACTGAATCGCGGTTCCAAACGCCCTACGAGACCGGAGGATGAACGAGCATTTGGTACCTTCTCCCCATTTCGATTCGAATCTCAATCCTCCTTTGCTCGCGTCTTTAGGTCCCAGCATAACAGCAAGAGAATTTGAAATCGAGAGGCCTAAGCCGGCTCCGGTTGAGTTGTTAGCTGCCTTTTCGCCCAGATCAATCTTTTCGAACTTCCTCATTAGTTTCGGCAGATCTTCCTCCTTGACTCCGATCCCTGTATCCTTGACTGAGATTTTCACCAGCCCACCCGGCTCAAGAACCGCCTCGATAGATATCGACCCTTGGAGAGTAAATTTGTAGGAATTACTTAGCAGATTTAAGATTATTTGGGTTAGTCTATTGGGATCCGTCCGAATTTTGGCTGGGATCCTGCTGTCAATGGAAAGCGTCAGAGTGAGCTTCTTTTGCTGACATTGATGCTCGAATAAGTAGTGGCATTCTTGCAGCACCTTCCGGAGGTCGATAACCTGCGAAACTAGCCGGAGTTTCTTCTCTTTTATCTGCGACATGTCCAAAATATCGTTCACAAGGTTCAGTAGCAATTTCGCGCTTTTAAACGCTGGAGTTAGCAAATTCGCCTTTAATTTCTCCGGGATCAGCTCCGATTTCAGCGCCTCGTTAACCAGATTTATATTACTATTGATGGGCGTGCGAAGTTCGTGGGAGACTGAAGCAAGGATCTCGTCTTTGTACTTCGACGCCTGATGTAATTGAGATAAGAGCTGGAATTCTGGCGCTTGTCGAACGACCATCAATATGCATTTCTTCCCTTGATAATGGACGGTTTTCAGCTTGATTTCAATGCTCTCCTCTGACAGGTCCCTTTCCCTTGAATCATTCGTGTCTTCATATTTTTTGAACTTGCCTAGATAGACGATACACTCGTCTCCTTGCTTCCTCTGAGAGTCACCATCGTCTACTATAATCGGCAGCATAGATTCGCTTGGATCTTGAACCGGCGGGGGATCGCTTAACTTCTGTGCGAATTCTTCCAAGATAGTCCTTAAGTCCTGGGTTGGTGAAGACTCATTGTCAGCGCAATTTTCGTATTTCCTTCGCAGTTCAACAAATTTCAGAAGAAAATCTTTAGGTCTCCCATAGCTGCTATCTCCCTGCGAAAAACATACATTGAAGCACTTATTGTAGTACAGCTGCTCCAGCGAGGCGTCCAACACGACGATGCCTTCAGGAATAAGGTTCAATATTTCTTTATGCACCGAATCCTTTTCCTCTAGACTCATCTTTTGCTGAAACAGTTTCCTAAAGGATCTATCTTCGAAATAGGTGAAAATACCTGTAAATCCCAAAACTAAAAGGAACCTGAGCGTCGTTGCAGCGTTTTCTAGAACGGAGTAGCGCTGACTTACCCAGCTGTTGATGATTAACGCGATAATTGTGATACAAATTAAAACGAAAAAAGAATTCCACCGACTGAGAATCAGCTGAAAACCTAAAAAAAGCAAGAGGAACTCGAGTCCAGTGACGTAATAAAGATAAGGCGTATCGCTATCTTCGTTGAATAACTGAACGAGCGCGTAAGTAATCGGAAGAGCGAGGAGCAAAATGGTTGAGCGTCGAAACGCGATGAATAAGATTCGGAGACATTTATTCGTAGTCGGGATCTTTGTCGAGTGAGTTAGAGCGAACCCGAAAGCTAGCGGATAGAAAACTGTGCCGACGGCCCAAACGATCGAATAAGTATAAGGAGAATTTAGGAAAAGCGTGACAGTGAGTCTGATAAGGCAGTAGAAGACCAACCAAACCTGAATATAGCGCAAATGTTCTCTAGATTTTTGATAGCAGTATGTAGCGAGCTCTTTTTGGAAGTCAGTTTCGCTGCCTTGAACTACCATGCTGAATTTCATGGAAACTTTTATTTTTTTATACTCCGACTTTTATACTTGAGCGTATAGAAATAAACGGTTAAGATCAGAGTTAAATTCATTAAAATATTGCTTATACTTTATTGAAATATGAGATAATATCTTTTGTTGTTGTTGAGAAAAGCCAATTAATGCTGGATTACATGAGCTCAGAAGAAAAATAACAATCATCCCTCAGGATCCAACCCTTTTGATAGGAACAATTAGGTTTAATATTGACCTTTTCGACGGATTCAGCGATGAAAAATAATTGATAGTTGAAAAAGGTTCAAATATGGAATGCTCTCAAAGAGCAAGATGAAGGCGAGGTGATTAGTCATCATGGATCTAAGACTAAAAAAGAGAAAGCAGCTAAGAGAAAAAAAATGGCAACACTGCTTTAACTGAAGAGAATCAACCAATCACCATCGTGACTGATAAAGATACAGAGATTAAGGGTTCTCGTAAACTAAACCTGATGGTGGAAGATGGCGGTTCGAACTGTAGTTAAGGGCAGAGACAATTGTTGTGTATGACAAGAGCGTTGATCAGAAACTCCAGAGTACTTTTGATGGATGAAGCAACCGCAAGCATTGATGAAAAGACTGATCGT
>ENA-UOTZ01000814-UOTZ01000814.1-compost-metagenome-genome-assembly--contig:-NODE-814-length-24937-cov-10.683427_pt1 | contig 24937 bp, 17 predicted proteins | sample MGYA00238144_ERZ746983 | MGnify/ENA primary metagenome ERZ746983 (study PRJEB28759, sample SAMN06268863) | compost metagenome | isolation source: single cell | place: USA: California, Emeryville, Joint... | reverse complement strand
GGAAAAGTCGTTAAGGTATTTTATTAGTCATTGATTTTAGCTGATTTATCCTTTTTTTTCAGAGAGACTATAAGGTCAAGCTAGCATTTTCAGAGACGGAAGAAGGAGTCATGGTGGGTATCAATAACTACCTCCAATACGCGTTAGTCAGAAATTACATGACCGGAGAGGTAAGTTTTTTTAATAATTAAGTCGGTTATTTATAATGTCATTCTGTAGGTTCTTAAGAGAATTCCTCTTAACAAATTCCCAATCACACTAAATTGGAACACCCTTGACCTCGGATTCGTCGTTGGAAATGAAGATGGCACAGTTAATTTCTTCGATAATGATGGCGAGCAGACCCAAGAATTGCAAACTCATTTCAACGGATCGATAATCCATGTCTCAATCAGCAAAACTCTCAATAACTACACCTTCTATGCTCGTAAAGGGTTCACTATTATGAAACCTGCAGCCTACTGATCCTATAAAAACTTTGAATATTTTATTATTTCCTATTATTGTTCCTCTTCAAATTAAATATAATTGTAAAACAGGCATGAAATAGGTAATATATATATGGTTTTATACACCGACTATTAATTTGAAAAGTCTTATCACTGAAGTATGATCATTCTTGCGAAGAGAGTGCTATTTTTTTAATTTACTATGGTATTGGTCCCAAGCCAAGCACAATAATATTAAAACAGTAAATAGGGGATACTTTAATTCATTCAATTTCTCCAATTATAGATCATAATATAAATGCTAGTCTCTTTTTGAGTGAAGATTCAGACGAGACTTTCCAACGCAATATGAAAAATGCGAAAATAGTCCTCAAACTTTAAGGGTCATATAATCTCTCATAACGTAATGAAAAATGCAATTTACATATAGAAAAATATTACAAAGAGATCTAGTTCTGTTTTCTAACTTACTCAAAATCGTTGATATAGAATGCTTTTAGCAAGCACAACTGTTGCTTTTGGATTTACAAGCTATTTCTTTACTTTTTTAATTTTCTTGGGCTCTTCCCTTGCGACAGACGAACTCTTTTTTTTTAGAGAGTTCTTGGCAATTTTTGATTTCCCACTTGGTTCTTGAGATTGGTTTCTGCTGGATGCATTATTTCTCGAGTTTTTCCCCTTAGCGTCTCCCTGGCAGAAAGGACATAACCAGTGCATCTTACTCGCTTTTTGAAAAGCGTCTCCAGCTTCTGATAGTCCCATACAGCTGAAATGGTACCACTCGTCACACTTATCACATGCTAAAGTATTTCAACATTAATTAGGGCCACAGAAAATCATTGAAGTCAGTAATACCAAGCATCAAATCATCTGTACCGTCGCCTTTGTACTTTCGTTTGCAGATGCAGTATAATTTTTCATCTAATTCGTAACAAATTAACCTGAATTTTTGCGCGCGGTTAGCGTAGCTTACCTGGAACGTATAGTTTAAGGACAGGGTCCAGCTGCGGCACTTGCTTTTTTACTGAAGAACCCTTTTTTGTGGGTTTGAGGAGCGGCATCTGCAACCCTTGCGCCTTGAATTTCATCATGAATTTCTTATATTTTTTATATTTTTGGGCAGGCGTAAGGTTCTTATAAGGCATATGCGTCCAGACCTCATCATCTGCACCGATCTTCTTATGAGGATTTGAACGAGGAATGTGAATATCCGTCACTTTGAAAACATCTTCCTTCACGATACTCCCGAAGTCATCCTTCACAGTATGCCGAGTCTTCGCTAAGGTTATAGTATATAACTTGCTAGGCACCTTTTTGCGCCATTCCTCCACCAAATTCAAGTAAAGAGTGCCTGGGTCATATTTAGAAAGTTTCTTTTTCAGACCAAGACTGAGTTTTTTTTGCAGAGCACTCGACTTGGCCTGAGCATCCTTCGAGTCTGTTTGCGGAGCGTTCTCACCCGAATTTGTCTTTGTCGATTTTGTTGCTGCAGCGTACAGAGAGTGGTATCGCTCTGCAGCTCGACAGAACTTGAGAATGTCTTCCTTCTGTTTTTTGTCTTTAGCCTCGATTGTACGACGCAATTTTAGCGGCGTATGTTTCTCGCAATAGAGAGTGTATAAATGCTGTATACGCAAGTTTAATTATATTAAAGGATATCTTTGCAAGTGTTCCATACCACAGTTGGTTGATCAGTATCTTTAATCTCCAAGCATAATTTGGCTCTTCTAGCACATTCTGGATGGAAGGCTCTTTTGCACGTCCCTTTTTCGCAATTTAATACAGCACCATCTAAGAAAGTAGCAAATTAGGTTCGTTTTCTCTAACAATATATTCATCAGTACTTTTCTTTCCACAAACACCACATTCATATTTGAATCTTTCTTTAGAGAGGAAATTGAACCCTATATTCCAATGATTTTTATAAAAAATTATAGATAGAGGGTGCCTTACCATCGATGTCAGTAACGTTCTCTTTGTCAATGAAGTAGAGTCCCGGAATAAAAAGACAGCATGTGATATGCGCCCAGACTTTTTCAGGCTGCGGTTCGTTTTTCAGTTCTTCTTCCGTGAAATATTCAGGCAGGTTTTGCGCGTCGTAGTAGAGGCTCAAAAGCACATCTGCATGCTCGTTTCGGTTAGCACTGCTGGTGTCCACGAAATGATGCGCCATGGCTCTTTTATCAAATTTCAGGCCCTTTCCATGATGAGAAGAAACACTGCTCTTTTCATGTTCCATCTCGTGCCCAACACCATTGCACTTGCCATGATTTTCAGATGTTTCTATATCTAATACACGATAACTAATGACTGCAGAGGAGAGACACTTACAGTTTTTGCTAAGAGAACGCCTTGGCTCCAGTCTATGTGATTTATGTGAATTTGCTAGCTTCGCGGTCCTCACTTTATCATCTTTACAATACCTCGAAAGAAACTCGTGGTAGTCTGGATTGAGGTTCGCAAAGTATTGAGTATCAGCCCAGAGAACGGTAGGTTTCAAGGCGCCTCCACGTTTAGTGCACAAAGGACATCGAAGATATCTCCCTTCAGGCCCGAAATTAAGGCAGAGCTCGCAAATCCAGTCGCCTGAAGGAATGTCGACGATGCCATAGCACTGCTGATGCACAGGCATGTTACATCTCTAAATTCCATTTGGAAAATGAGTAAAATAACTCTACAAAAGTTATGGTTACCGAGCAAAATACAATAAGGTCATTATCATTTGAATCTCTGTCATTGCAAACCAGGCAGACTAAATCTTCAGTAGGCACCTTCGGTTTCGTTTTTCCATTCGCTTGAGCTGACCCTTCTGCGAGTCTCGCTGAGAGATCCTTTGATTCTATCTGTTTTCTCTCGAGATAGGCCAAAAAATTCTCTTCCTCAGGAACTCGGAGTTTTAAATCAACCAATGGATCGTTTGCTGATACACAGCATTCCTTCATCCACTTTTCATTCTCAGCTGCGTTTATAAGGCTCTCTCGCAGTTTCGCGAGGCGATTTTCATTTACGACACTGAGGTCATAAAGTTGCGCTTCTTCCAACACAATCAAATCGTTTAGGTCGAATTTCTTCACTACATTGACGTGATCTGATAAGTCTTTATTTAGCTTAGACATAGCAAAGTCCAGCGCGACTTGTCTTGACTCCAGAATCCATTGATCATCTGAGGATTTATATTTTGCAATATATTCCGGTTCAAGTTTCCTTTTCGAATGATATTTTGAAACAGGAACTCTCTGCTGATTATCTCGAGTCTCTTGAGCAAGCAATCGAGAAAGTGCCTCGAGATCTTTTTTCTCTTCAGGATTTAGCTCCACACTGCCCATTATATCTTCTGGGTTAAAAACCTTTGGAATTCTTATTGGAAATTCGTTCGGGATCGATTTGAGCTGGTCGAGTTTGAGGTTATACAGCTCATAAGGAGTATGCTTGATGAAAGGGATTCGAGGGAAATACTGTGAACAGAGCATAAACCAATATGCATTTGGAGTTAAGTTTTTCACTATTTTTTTAATGAGAACACTTGTTACAAATGACAAAGGGAAAGGAGTTTTTACTTGGAAGTAGTTTGCCATTATAATGGGCTGTATCAAGCCAGTCAAATTTCTCCAAATATCCAAGAGTTGCTATCAGATCACTATAGGTTTTCGCTGCCGTCTTTTTCTTCTTATCAACCTGATTGGCCCCCTTTTTCGTGGGTTTTATCGCTTTGAACTTTTTCGGTTTCATATTCAGCTCATTCTTGGAGATTTCGCTCTCTGTATCCATTTGCTCGGAAGCTTGTATTTTACGCGTGTGGTTGACATTGTCTTCTGGTTGCCCAAAGCCAGTGGAATCCACCTTTGCCCCTTTTGAGATCTTGAGTCCATTTAAACTCCCTTTGGCTATAGACGAATGTTTATTTTTCTTATTCTTCTCTTTCTTCGTTTTTTCCATCTTGGTTACAATACTTGAAGACTGCTCGCATGATTTTCCGTTGTTATTCACAGGCTCCGTCTCATAAGTTGGTTGCAAGCCACCATTCTCCATTTCTCCTTGCATCAAAAGCTCTCCATTCTTCATATGAATTTTTTCAAGCCTTTCAACCGAGCTTGAGCGGTCTATCTCATGCGTTGTCTTCAATGAACTATTTCCAGTCCTTGTCTCCTCCGAATCAACTATATCTAAGTGAATTAATATTCAAATTTGAAACAAAAGCACGAATGTCAGCTCACCTTTGACAGTTTTTGCATGTAAGCTGTGAGTATCGGTTTTATCCTGAATTTGGGAGCAAGATGAGAAACATAAGAGAGAAGGAGAGGTGCTTACTTGAGGGTTAATGCGAATTTCAGATTGATTTTCCAAGTTCGGAGAATCTCTCTTCAAAAAAAGTTGAGGGTCGTTTCCAGCTTCAGTTATTATTTCTGAAGGCTGGAGAGTGTCGGTCAGGTCGTGCGACTGGCTTTGATGAGGTTCTTGCATGATCTCGAAGAGACTCTACTTTGATTTATCTTGATTAATTGAGTGAAATTAACGAGTTGACTAACACGCTGCTTTAGAAACTTAATTTAAAGCTCTTTGTGTCTGAATTTTAGTACCGCTCTTCTATCTGAAGTGAGAAATTAGTATGTTGAGCTAAATTAGTTCGGAATTGAGAGATTTTCAAATGAATAAAGCCTATATCCTCGATTATGGTTTTGAAATAGATTAAATTGAGGAGGAAATTGATGAATAGAAAAACAAAATTGAGTGAATTTGATTTATCAAGAGAAAATTGAATGTTGGAGCCATTGCATGTTAAAAAAAATTAATAATTCTCGCTCAATTAAAAATCACAAAACGTATTTCCAACAAATTGAGCAATTCGAAAACGATGATTCGTTTTATTCCCGTAGAGACGTTAAATAAGCTCACAGTACATGGACCGTTGAGAGTTCGTTGTTTGAAGTGATTTTTTGACAAGATCTCGAAGGAATTATAGAATTGTAGGTTCTATTGAAAATCAAATTTTTATTCTTTATTTGAATCCTTTCAACCAGCGTTTTTAATAGCATTTTCAAGAAACCGTCATTGAATGGCTCTAACTACCTGTTGCCTCCTATCTCTGTTCTTTCAGCAAGATTAAATCTAAAATATTTTGGGTGTTTAATGTAAATTATTTTAACTGGTACTCCAGATTTCATATAATAAAATATCAAAGAAGTCATCCAGAAACACTCATCGATTACTCCACATAATTGAGAATTTATCACAATCTAACCTTGAAATCATGTTCAGAATTGAGTTTTGCAACAACGTTCCTCTGTTGATTTGTGCGTCTCAAAATTCTGTCGGCCCGAAAGATAATTGAATTGAACGGACTATGAGAGATGGAGCAGTTCCAACTGTCAGTCGCAAGAAGTCTGAGAGCATATAATTTTAACAAATTACTGTCTCAACAAAAATATTACAAGTCCGTAGCTGGCTCATCGGATTTAAGTCTTTCATTCCTATAGTTAGGATCGAATGTTCTTAAGCGCCAAAATGTTTATCTGAAACATATGAATCCACGAATCAGAGTCTTAATTTGCAAAATCTGCAATCTAACTTATTCATATTCACGATAATCCTCTCTTCTTTTTTGTTGGAAACAGTCGAGTTGTTCGTTCTTCATGAGATTAAGATGACTACGATGAACTAATTTGAGATTGTTCACGTTTGTACTTGAAGAGTCAATTGGAACGATCCCTTTTCATTTGATTATGTTAACTTTGACTAGCCACTCGTTGGAGGTCTTATTCAGTAGTTTAACAACAGAATTCACCAAAAACTCCTAAATTAGCAATAAAAATATTTTGATTCGTGACTCAATAACAAAACTATGGAAGCAGTCGAATCCCAAACTACCCAAACCCCCGATTACCTCTGCAACGAAGGCGAACATTTATTATTTGTGTATGGCACCCTGAAGAGAGGTTTCAGCAACTTCCACATTATAAAAGACTACAAATTCGTCGCAGAGGCGAAAACTGTCGGCAAATTCAGACTTACCGAAGAATACGACGAGAATTGGAAAAAGTGGGTTCCTTATTTATCCAAAGATGAAGAGTTTGAAATTCGTGGTGAAGTATTTAAAGGAAAAGATACATCCCTGGAGTTTTTGGATGAGTTTGAAGCGGTTCCATTGGGGATTTACGAAAGAACTAGTGTAAAAGTTCGGCTTTCTGAAGTGGACGAAGAAGTCACAGCTTGGGTATATGTTGGAAAGAAAAACGGGAAATACCTTGTGAAAGATGGATTTTTCCAAGAGGGAATTGATAAAGAGGCATTCTATGGCGTGACACCGAAATAGGTTAAAAACAAGATCTTCTTTGCTGTCTTTCTTTGAAAAGGAATATACAATTTATATCAAAATTTTATGATGATCGATACTCTGCATCGGAATATTGTGATACAAAATGAATTCTCAAACTGATTCGCGTCAGCAACATGCATTTTCTTTTGTTCAAAGGGTAGCTCGTAACTCTCACAGCCTCGGTGGTTGCTGCATCAGATTATAGATCATTTTTTAAACTACATTTTTCTACTCTCAAAGCGATACTAAAGTACTAGAATAAAATTCAATTCAATTCATCCAGCAAGTAATGATACAAAGTAAAACCCAATTGAAGAAGAGCATGTAGATCACTTAAATTCCACGGATCCTTGAATTTCTTTTTGAAAAGGATAAACTCAGTGGAGCATAACAATCAAAGAAGATCCTCAATATAGATCTCTTAGAACACTACAATATATACTGCTGAAATCACCAGCATCAGCACGAAAATCTAAAAAATCACTTTAGTCTTTTTCAGAAAATCAGTAATTTACCTTGATAAGCATAGATCGTTGCTTCTTCACATATTCCCAATATTTCACAAGCTCTCTCTTTGCTTTTCTCGTATTTTCAAGTGTCTCTTCAGAATCCTTATCAATTCTTGCCACCATATTATTATTCCACTGAAATCATCACTTTATAGTTTACCTTTCTACCATCTGCTCCTGGAGTTCAACAAGCGTGCTAATTTTCTGGAAAATCTGCGCTATTTCACCCAACTGCTTCTCGATATTCCTGATAGACTCAGACCTTGTCTTACGAAATTCACTTTCAGTCTCAAATGCCTGCATCTGACCACCGCCGCCATTGAGCTGCCCGTCATGTCCGTTTGTTCCAACCCCTTCAAGATCCACTTGTCTGCAACCAACACCTCAGATTAAAAACATCATAGCAAGATTATTTACCCTCTGCTCTTATCTTTCAAAAACAACGCTCCGCTTCTCGTTCCTTTTTTGCTCCTATCAGATTTACCACCAACAGGAGCCAAAATGCTTGCTTTTTCTTCACTCTTTTTGATTTTCTAATTAACGAAATAGTTCAGCGTTCCACAAATTGCAAGTATCTCATACCTCTGCTCTGCGCTGAAGAACTTCTTTAAATAACTTGCTGGCTTCAAGATGCCGCATGTTTATAATTTGGAATATATTTTTTCCCATCTGTTCGGCTTGTCTCGAGTAGATGAGGTCGTTATTCTTGCTCAAATAGTCTATATCAATCTGAACCTCCTTTATGCTCTGAGTAATAAAGAACCATTAATGCGATTGCCACACGTAAATATCCCTTACTTCCTTGATGCTTACGATTAGCTCGCTGATTTTCGCGTCTTCACTATTAAACAAAGTGGACTGGTTTGAAACTAGGAGGAGTAAGAGGTCAGTCTATATCGAACAAATTTCGAGAATACGTTCATCGAGCTTCATTAGCTTGAAATTTGTGATTCTCAGCTTCTTCTCGAGTTCAACGGACACATTCAGAAAGCCTTACGTACTGTTATCAGCGCCAATGAAGAGGAGCGTTTAATGTTTACGTGATTGTTTTGAAGTCACTCTCATATTTTTGTAAATGTTGCTGTTGTTTTTAGTAGCAAGTCTGATAACTTCGTTTCTGAGGTCTCCTTTATTGTTGTCGCTTGAGTATATCACTCGAGATGTGTCTAGAGTTCCCACTGGCGCGTACTCGGTGTTCATCGTTGGTGTTAGGTTCAAGTATTTCTTTATTTATTAGCGATTAACTTTTCTCTCGTTTACTTCAATAAAATTTGGTCCAAAATTGACGTGTGAATTTAACATATCGTTCTGTGTTAAAGCACAACCTTCAGCTTAAAAATTGTGATGCTTTTCATTCTTCTTAACGAGCAGTCAGCTCTCAAATAGAAGGGAGCGCTGGTGTTACTCGATAAAATTTTTATATTGTTAAGGATATTTGCAAGAACAAGGAAAGAGAAAGAGAGCTATCAATAGCACACAATCGCCTTGTTTTTCAATGCTATCATTCCTTAAGCATATATCGCCAGCTAGTCAGAGTTATGAAGCAGCTAATTCAATTCTTGGATTTGGAATGGTAACATATTACATTCTTTAACCAAAGCAGATAGTAGTTTCAGGCTATGAGATCGCTGAAGCAATAGAATATATTTATTATTGGACAAATAGCGATTTGTCAGATAACAAATCTTTCTCGCTCAATAAATAGAATCAGGATTGGATTTAATGATGATCTTCAGTTGGATCAACCGGACTTAAGGATTGTTCTCGTTGCGCTTCTCTAAAGAGATTGCCTTAAACCTATTAATTGTTGGTTGATTGTCGTTGAAACAGAAGTGAGCCACAGTGGTAAGAAAAGACCATGAAGCAATGAATCCATCTCAACATTTCAATCTAGCACTTTGATTATGGCAAAGTTTGATGTAGCAAACCACGCTAAGACGAAAGTGCAGTCAAAAGACTAAGGATAACTTTATTTATTCTTTTGGTTAAGGTGTTCTGACAATTCACAGCAAGAAAATCTTGCCTGCCTGCTGATTATCAAATTTGAAAAAATAAATAAATATTACAATTTTGCTCTCTCAGAACCTTAAATAGCACGTTTGATTAATTAGCTAAATCTAACTGTATAGCAATCCTGGGTTCTCTTTGAATAGCCGTAATTTGAACGACACTTTACAAGAAAACAGAAGATGAATGTTTTGCACCTTTCATAGAGTAGTAGCAACTTGGTTGCTAGCACTTCAAATTTTATAATGATATAATGATGATCATGACAGATATTTACTGTATTTCAATCTTAGCAATTCAATCAATTCACATGTTTTATTCAAGGAGATTGTCTGATGAGCAAAATATTAAAAGAACGGAGATTAGATAGATATATAACTTTTCACTCATATTAAATTGCTAAATTGATTACAACTGGAGTACAAGTTTGCTGTAACACGGAAAAGAAAATAGAGACAGATATATGTGTATGAACATCGAGAGGTTCTTTAGAAAAATCAAAACAAGCAAGTGAATGGTATTGATCTGATTTTGACGGAAAGTTTCTCTTTGAATTCAAATCTCACTCAAGCAGCTTAGAAATAAGCGAGTAGACCTCGGAAGTATTATTGAGATAGTAGTTTGCATGAGAAGGCTTGCTTCCAACTACAACACTGTATACTTCAGCATTCTATTCAAATAAGCGAATTATTAATATTTAGTAAACAAGATTTATGTTTATACATAATCAAGTATTCCATCTTGAATGAGAGCAGTCGTATTGTTAACTTTCTGATACATCTCTTCATCCATGGAATCTGCTCCGATACAAAGGACGAAATCAATCGGCCCTTTCATGAAGCTTGACCTCGCGAGAATCAACTCCGTCGCTATTCCCTACAAGCAATATTAACCAACAAACACTAGCATTTGATATTTACTTTATTTATTCCCACTGGCTTGACTTCGATCCAGGAATTACCATACAAAATCTCAATGTGATCTAAAAATTCAAGAACTTCCGTCAAGTGATTCTTTAACTCTTCAATCTGCATCTCGCCTATCTGAGTACCCACATCAACGCAATTCCAGCAGATCGAGCTTTCTTTAAGCTCAAGCCGGCTTCCCTCTGTCCTGGACTTATAGTTTTGCATAATCTTTTGCACGATGGTTTTAAACGACCAGTCGACTGTAAACAGCTGATTCCACTTGCTTTCCTTGCGTACTTTATATAAAAACCCATTTTCAGCCAGGATCGACAGGTCTGTTAAGTTTTCATACAAATAATTCAGCGAATCTGGATGCTGGCTCGAAACAATGTATAATTGTCCGCTGACTTCTTTTGAAAATTTCTTTAGTAAATCCATGTGATCTTTCGTTAGTGTTATAATGGGCTGTTCTCCTGCCTTTAAATTTTGTAATTTTTCATACGTCCTCATATCTTCAAGGACATTTTCGCAGTTGATAATAATGAGTCTATTCTTTGACTTTGCAAAGGCTTCCTTAATCTGATTGACATTGAGAGGGCGGAATCTCTCTGGGACAGAGAGTACTTTTATTCTCTCCTGCTCCTTGATTGGCTGAAGGTTCATTGATGATCTGATTACTGAGAGTCGACTGAGATCTTGGAGAAGTTGGCCGAAGCGATTCCACGTGCTATTAGCATAAACGAAAGCTTTGTCAAGCTCGAATACGTATTCGGCATCCTTATCAGAGTGCGATAGAATTTCTAAAAGCGATTTGACGGTCTCTTCTTTGCAGTATGGGTTGATTTTGTGGATGATGTTTAAGTTCTTTTTTGCAAGCAGCCACTTGCTACGTACAACAGCAGCAGGCGCGGTCTTTTTCACAGCGATGTATTCCAATGCTTTTATATCAGCTGCAAAAGTTCCTGCAAAAGCGAAAAAGACTACCGCTAACGACATCATCGCGTAATATTCATGATGACCCTTCTCTTCTTCTACTGTAATTGAAGAGTGAATGCCCTGCTGGACGAGCTCTTGGTTAATAGCTGTAATTTTCTCATGTATTAGTCTCTTATATTCCGTTGTAGATGAAGTATCATCACCCAAACCTCTTCCTTGGACCGGCAGGATCACCAACTTATATTTTGCACTCGGATTGGCAGTGAATATCTCCTTCATTGCCTCACACAACCCTGTTAGTCCTTCGGAAGGATGAAAGTATGTGACGCAAAGCATTAACGTAATGTCTGCATATTTCTGTTGATAAGAAGTCAAAGTTTGCTCAAACGTCCTGTCATTCAGTACTTCAGTTACTAGCTCCGGCTCAATCGCATTTTGCATGATATTTATAAACACTCTTCTTCCAAAATAATTCAGATACAGATGCCCGCCTCTTTGCGTATCGTATCTCAAATTAAATACCTTTTCGCAAGTATTACAAAAAACTTGAACTGACTCGCAAGCGTTAAAACACACCAAATCACAAGCTAAGATCGAACTGAGGAACTCTTCTCGATGGCTTAACCTCATGAAGTTCTCAACTGTGGGAAAAGCCGTCTCAAACATAAATCCCATCGCTTGTTTCGGAGCTCCGAGGCTAAGATACTTTGGCACGAGAAGCAACTCATAGTCTCGGATGAGGATAATAGACTGGTTATCATTATGCGCGATAAGTTTCTCTGCGAACAACTGATTTATTTTGCGATAAACTGCAATTAGGTCGCTCTGATCAAAGCTGCAAGACTCATCAAGAGTGTTACAGAATGCGCTGGCTAGCAGCTTTTTACAGTATTGATCATCGAAATTCTTCCGGATCTCGGCATCGATGAAAATAGGAACAGCGTTCCATTCGTCGCGAAGTAAATTCGTCAACTCTTCCTGAAATTCTACCTCGAGGTCTATCCCAGGCCAACCAACCCATTTCATGTTTTTGTATTTATCCGTGCCGTATCGATAAATCATCGCGAGGTAAGGCTCACGAGAAAGAGTGATCTGCCATCGCTTGTTTTTCTCGGTTTCATGTTTATTGAATTTAATGCTGAAAGGTAACTGGTAGGCAGCCATAAGTACATTGAATTTTTTCGTCTCGCTCTGATTGAAGCTATAATCGAACTGACTGCTGAACCCTTCATGCTCATCGAAGCATTTCACAAGAGTTGTGCTTTTATTTTTCGGCTGCTTCTTATCAGGGAACATCCGTTCGAAGATTTTCGTAAAGACGTCGTCTTTCGGTTCGATATTTTTGAGCAAAGTCTTTATTTTAGATGGTCCAAGAACGGGTTGGAGGGTTGCGCTGGTTAGGGCGTCCTCATTGCTGCCTCCGAGAGTAAAAGGAGGTAAATCTTCCATGAAAACAGGTTTTTTCAGCTTCGGAGATATAAGTTCGAGAGCAAGTTCAATCTTAGACGACTGGCTTTTCTTTCTCACTTCGTTTCTGCTGCCGTTTTTGTCGGATTGGTGCCGCTGTGGCAGAAGAGAGGGACTAATCTTTTCGATAAGTTCACTCACTTTCGCATGATTAATTTGCACTGGCTCCTCGTGTCTCTCCACATGCACTGGCTCTACCTTCACTTGATCGACATGCGCGTGTGGGGTTCTATCCATGTCCATAAATCGACTCGCTAAGTTCGAATCTTCGAAATCCGAGCGAAACTCATTGCTCGTAAACGAGTCATCAGACTATCATCACATCATCATGAAATGAAAAAAGTGGGAAAAAAGAGTACCAGAGAAAGATTCTGAGCTGCTTCAAATGGATTGAAGTCGTCATCGCTCCTCTGAATTTTTTTTCTCACTTTCAAGTACCCTAAAGCATGGCTAAAGTTGATGATGACGTTCCAATAGTTTTTTGATTACCTGAAGGAATCGCGTCGTTAGAAAGGAACCTTTGGACAATATTTTCAGCAATAGCAGTGCTGCCTTCGAAACATTCTAAGGTCGTTTTATAGCACATGACGCGGTAATGCCTGTTCTCTCCAGAGGGCAAATTTTCCCATTGTTTAAGCGAGTCACCAACAAATCGAGCAAATTTAAACTCGATTTTCGTTCCTTGAGGAGAAATATGACTCTCGAAATGGAAATGAGTTACCTTTTTTGAGTTGAATAGGGGTTTCGGACACCCAAAAGGGATATTTTTCCGGACTGGTCGTTAAAGGAAAGGCTTTTGAGGGATCCCAGGCTCCTAATTGGGGGATATTCCCAAGTACCTTGACCTGCTCTGATAGTTGAGTGTAGAATTTGACTTTAAAGTTGATTTCGCAGTGATCTGAAGACATATTTCGAATTCAAAGGTTTTAGTTTTATATTACTTTGATTTTTATTCAAGAACTGAAGCGTCAACAGATTCAAAAAAATAATTTCGGACAAAAATTTCCTCATGAATCTCTTTTGGAAGAACGGTTTCCTTGACTGAATAGGATCTGAGAAAACCCTTTGCTTCGCGAATTAGATCACATTCATGAAGTCTAATTGTGAAGAAACCTTATATCATTATATTTAGACTTTTCAATCGGGAGTGATCAAGCAATACTAATTGCTCACGAATGCACTTAGATAGATGATAGAGCATTCCGAGTTGAGGAGAGATGCTATATATTTGAAACATTGAAATGTATCAGTCGTTTTTGGTATGAGTTTAATTATTTTAAAGCAATTGGTTTTAAGCAAAGCACAATTATTAAAAAATTTAAAAGCCTATGCTCCTCTATGCTACTCTATTTTTGCGGTATGATCGATTCCATTCGTTTGATTTTGAGTAGGTTAGGTTGTGTGGAGCCCTTGGCTCTTGTTTGCTTTGGAATGAAAGAAATTGAGGAGAGATCAACTTAAAATTTAGATATAAATCAACATGATGGCGATACTGTCCGAGCGAGTCTTAGTGATCTTCTTGATATTCATACTCTGACTAATGAAAAGGACATCTTCACTGATATCTTGTTTTATCAGAGATTAGGCTTGTTGGATGAGCGTAGTTTTCACATCGAAAGAGACAAGAAGCCAATATATTGCATTAAATGCATCAAGCATGTTGAAAAGCTTCCATCAACCTCTTGGTTATCTACAGGAGTAGACAGAAACCCAAGAAAACTAACAAAACTATCCTTTTGCTATAGCGATAAACAGAACAATTCTTGCTTCCTATTGAGGCAGCTTATTTTAATTAAATTCAATAAATTCAAGCTCAATTGGAACAAACTTTAAGGTATTTCTTGGCATTTTGTTAATATCAAATCTATTAACGAGTTAATCAAATTCAATTGTAATGAATATTCTCAAACAAGGACAGCCATTTAAATTCTCAATCTCTTAATATGTATTGAAAATCGGGACCAAGCCAGTCTTGTATGCTTGGCCTAAGCGCTTTATTTGAGAATTTCTTATGCATTCGATATAATGAAGATGAAATGTTTAAAGTCTGCTATTTTTGAAAATTTTCGCAAAGTTGTAGAAGACCTGTAAGATCAGAGCAAACACGTAAACGTAGACCGTCAACGAGCTCACAACTGGGTTCTCTGGAGGCGTCAATTGGCCATGTGTGCGGCACACTGCAAGTCTTGAGCTGAAGATCAGATTAATTCCGAATACTCCCATGATCAGACTCGTAATAATTAATTGTGAAACTTCCAAGTCGGTCATTGTAACGGCAGTTTGGTACGCAACGATGACACTTCCGATAATGTACAAGGCTCCGTTGCTGTAGCCCAAATCGGAATAAGAAGCAAACGTGTAGAGGAGCAAGCCGAAATAGATGAAGAAGAGGTGCGCGACAACGACTTGAGGGAGGTACTTGTTAACAGATAGAACCAAATAAGAAAGGTTGAATGCGAGCAACAGAGCGAAAAGTAAGTAAGCCAGGACACCCAAGGCAGGTTTGCGGAAGGCGCCTCTTGCCGCATACACGAGGAATGGGAGGAGAGCTTGTGCGATGATTGTTCCGAGGAAGATGGAGCTCTGAGAGGCGATCCAGGTTTTTGCTGAAGGGATGAGATACACAGTAATCCAGCCGAGGAAGCCAATTACGACCTGGAATAACAGGAGTGCGAAGACTTTTCGCAGATTGTAGGTGTTTTCCAAGCCGTGCTTGACGGATGGTCGGTCGATAACAGAGCCTCTGGGTTCGCTGTCGTATTGCATTTCGAAAATTTTTTCTGTTATTTTGTAGAATAAAATTATTCGTAACTTGTATCTGTTGAATCCATCTAAAGGTGCTAACTGAAAAATTAATCCAAAAAATCATAATGGTCGTTAATTATCTGCAACAGTGAGAAGAGCAAAAGACTATATTTAGATCAGAGGTGTATTGATTATTTCAAATAGATGTTCCACAAATGCAATGCCATGTGTATGTAGAATATATCCTACTCTGATATCTTTCGGAAGTGATTTGATGCTTGAAAAAGGCATTACAGGCACGTTAGCATTATTGGCATTTGAAAGAAAAAAAAAAAACTTCGTTTATATATCACCGCGAATAAGAAAAGCACAATTTTTGACTATTCTAACCGAGCAAAGCCCAGATAAAATACTATTTCAAGATCAAATAACGTCTTTTGAATAGGGTTTTCAAATCAGACTCGAGCGTATGACCATATAAAAATTTTACCGGTTTGAAGTTGCAGATTAAATGGTTTCTATGTAATTGATTAGATGTTGTTCTTTTTATTCCTCACAAATGGCTTGGCAGAATTACAACATGTATGCTCTACTAAGAAATGCACAAAAGCTTTATCGAATTGTTTTTTTAGAAATAGAAGTTTTTACGCGATGTTTAGAAGTAGCCTCCTTGGTCTCCGAACAATTGCTTGATTCTGTCGTTATTTGGATTGACTTCTCCCAACCACTCTGGCTTGTCTTGTTGGAGGTTCTCCCAGAGCCAGTCAGCAGCAAGAGCGTTGAATAGTTGATTGGAGTGGAATCCATCAACAGGTTCAACGAGGTCCTGAGGTTTTCCTCCTTGAGAGATCCATTTGGTCATGATCTCGATAGCAGGGAACTCATAGAAGGTATAGTCGAAGTTGTTGAAGACTCTGCCTTCTTTCATAACAGCATGATATTGGTTGTTGATTTGGACTGCAGCTTCAGTCGTCATGTGTCTGATGGTGCCATTGCTGTTGAGCCATCCAGGGCACGGGTTGATATGCAAGCAGTTCAAGTAGTCATACACAGCTCTGTATGTCACTCCGATTGGGTGAGGTTGGTCATGTAAGTAGTCATAGAGCAAGCTTCCATTGACCATGCCGATCATAATCAAATGAGATCCTTTAGGAAGGACGGTGTCAAGGTACTCCATGCGTTTGATCAGTCCATCTTTGAAGAAATCTGGAGGGGTGGTTTGATTGATACCCAAGCAGACATCGTTACCAATGAGCTCCATCACAACAATCATAGGATGATCCTTGGTGGTGTTTCTGCTCAACGCTTGGATGTTAACCACGGTGTTGTTGGTTTCTCCTCCATTGACAGCGATGTTCTGATAGTCTCTGAAGTTGCAACGGTTTCTTTCAAGCATGTATTTATAAAGACTTCTCACTGGGGTCTCCTTAGTGTCGTTCATAAATCCAGTGGTCATGGATTGATGTGGAAGATCGAACTCATTCGCGATGTTCGCGACGAAGTTGTTGAATGTGTTTCCGTTGATCTTTGATGCAGTCAAATACTCAGGAGGAATGGAGAAATGAGCGCCAACGGAATCTCCGACGATACCTAAGCCGTATCGAGTGGTATTACCGCAAAGAAGATCTTCCCAAGTTTTGCCGGTTTCAGGGTCTGTTCCATGGATTCCATTGCAGTCGTAATCAACGTCTCGGTCAGGATATGGGTTCTCCTTTCTTCCAGGGTAGATATTTGGGTCGCTATCGTCGCAATCCTTTCCTCTCCACATGTAGCCTCTCAAAGTGGGGTAGATGCTGTAACGGTCACCATCACCATCAAGCAAAGGCAAGTGCTTGACAGAGAGATGATCCAAGAGCTCTTGAAGGAAGGCCCAAGGGTCGAAGTCAAGCTTCTCAACTCCTGGTTTGAAAGTGGGTTTGAAACTTTGGCTGGCTTCCAGGTTCTGCTCGAGGACACCCGTTGGTCTGATTCTGCAGCTGGGATTCTCACAGAGCATGAGGGTCTGGCAGATGGTATCTGCGTTTGATTGGTTCAAAAGCATCGCGACTGCAGTATCACCGAAGAAGTAAATCATCTGGTTGCAGAAGAAATTCATCGCGGTCTCGTTGAAGAGCTGGCAGAGGTGATTTCTGACAAAATCGCTAACAGGTTCGGGATGAAGGACGAGGTATTGAGTAGTGAGTTCAAGAGTGGCTGTGCAAATAGCGCACTTTAATCCCTTCATAGTCTCAGTAGGGTCTCGGCCCAATTTTGTGGTCCAAGCCGAGGCGCCCACTAACAGGAAGGCTAGTAGTACGATTACTTTCATACTTTCGTTGATAAATTTGATTCAAGATTGTTTCTAAAAAAATTATATTTTCGGACTTAATCAGAAGTTATATAGTGCGGGTTGTTCATTTAAAATCATGGTTCCAAATAATGTATTAAAATAACAAATTGGGCCTTAAATTCGAAACTTTCTAATGCGACGACATTGGCAGGTGCTGAGAGAGCTCTTCATGGCTCGCTTAGCTGAAGGAGAGAAAGTTTAATGATACTGATCATGGTTTTTCCGAACTTCTTATCTTGAGTTTACGATTAATTTGTTCTGTTTTGATCTGATAATTTATTCGAGTGTTTAATTCTGATATAATTCTCAAAGTTAACGGCCAAAACAATGGAAATTTTTTATAAAAAGTAGTTCTGAATAAGTCATTTAAAAACGTCTGGAAACATAAAAATGTTGCTCAAATCGCTTTTGATGCCGGTATCGACGAAAATTGTTTTCAATTCGGGATCTCTCGTGTTGTCTAGACCAAAAGTGGCAGGATTAACCAGTTTCTTTTTGAATTTAAGTTCGTAAACTATTCACTCAAACCGATTAATAGATAGTGAAAGATTCTCTTCCTAGCTCCATGCAATATAACCATAATATTTTCTGCTAATTCAATTGAGGTTAGGTTCTTTCTAACATTTGAATAAAAAAATTAGATTACGTGTTCTTATGAGAATTTAGATGATAAATTTTGTCAGTTGCCGCTAAAAACAAAATTAAAGGAAATGGAAGTTGAGTTTTCCAGCGATTTTAAATTGAGAGATCTACCTTGTGGCTTGATTTGTGAGCTCTTTCGATGTAATTAGAAGGAAATCTGGCATTGAGTTCAACAAATGAGAACGGATTACAATAGAATTTGAGGGAAAGGGGATGATTATGACTAATTAGCAGCACTCCATTTCCTTTGTAGTAATTTCTCAAGAAAAACAAGTGGCAGTATGGAGGCTCTATATAATGAGTTGAATCTTTATGCGCTTCGAAAAAGACTCTCTTTGGTTCTATTGTTCGATAAAACGGCTGATTTTAGGATCCAGAAAAATTCTATTTGTCATTGGCATAACTAGAGAGAAATCCTCTTAGGGTTTGAGGTTTAGCCAGCGCAACTTGGCCAAAAGCTTTCATGGGTTAGAAGTTTCAGCGAAGCGAGAGAGCTACAATAGTTTCGAATAAATTTTGATATGTGCAGGTTCCTCAGTTCTTCTGTTGAGGCGGTGAACTACTAGTTAGTTTGATTGAGAACCTTTGAATCAAGCGACAGACGATCTATTTTTGTGTCGAAGACTTTCGGAACTTGTTTACAGTTAAAAAGCATTTAAAGATTTTTTGAATTAGATAAATTGCAATTTCGCATCCCATAACAAAATTGCATCATTTAATTTCGGGTTAAATACTTGAGATAAACTAATTAGATTGTCAGGGTCTGGTAGCGCAGGCCTGTAACCCGAGTGGGTGACATAAACCGGTGGAAAAGTATGGCAACGTGTCTGAGGATCTGCATGGCACTATATTGAGAGCCTGCCCACTCCAAATTTCGAGTAGCTATCGGCGGACCCTGGTAGCGGGGACACGTCGAGGGCATCAAAGACACCCGAACCGCCTTAGGCTGGCAACAGAGCAAGGAAAAGGGTGCGCTTGAAATGGTGGAGGGATAACAGGCTTGAGTAGCGCTTGGGTCTATCGCACGGGGTTGATACGATGACATCGGAGAACCTCTTTTTTATCAGTCAAATTCGAGTTTTTAGCTATACAGCTTTTTTTTCCATCCACCATTGTATATACTAAGCTCGACCTTTTTTAGCTCCTTATGTTTTACTAAACTCCCATTACCATTATCAAATAAGATGCAACTGCTTTGATAATCAAGCATCTTGCTGATAATCCCCAAAAGATCAAAATAATTCTTCTCGATTAACAAAAATCAGCCAGTTGTGAGAGAGAAACAACATTTACATCCATTTTGATGCTACAGTCCATTAGTAAGAGTTCAAAACTAAGCTCCATTCATTGATTTAGTTCATCTTCCTTTAATATGACTAACTAGCTTCTTTATGAAATTGAATATTTCTTGTGAATTCGAAATTACTTTTCAGCAATTCATTACAACAATCTCAAGAAGATACTTAGAAAACCTCCTACAAAAAACAACTATAACCAAAAATTTATTTGAAACCTATCGCATTAAACAAAGGATGTATCGTATCGTTCACCACACTTGTTTACAAAGCGGGCATTCTTGGTGGGTCTGCACCCAATTTTTCAGGCAGTTCCTATGAAAGACATGCAAACAAATTTTTGAAAAAACCACCTTCTTTTTATTATCCTCAAGTGATTCCAAGCAAATGCAACACTGCTCATCTTTCAGCAAGATGTCTGGAAGCAGATTAGGCCGCAGCCCAAAAAACGGAGGGATAATCTGCTTGATTCTGTGTTTATATCTTTGTAGAAACTCTTTTGGATCGACCAATTTGCCTGCTTCATGAATTTCATTATTAAGCTCTCTAAGGCTTCTCTTCAGTCTTACTAGCGTCGAACACTCCTTTAACTCATGTGAGATTTCCTTGTACGCTGCCACGATCGCCCTCGGACTGTCATTTACCCCAACAAATAGCATCGCTAGCAGAATCCATGTGTAAACCATGGCCGAGATCATTGCGGATGATGGTGTGGCATGACAGATGATCATTGTTCTATTTTGAATGAGAATCCACATCTCGATGTAAGTGTATATATTCCAAGGGATAATAACAAATTCAGCGGCTGTCATGAACAACTGAAACGTTAAATAAAGCAAATTTCTATTCGCGATCAGCAGCGGCAGCCCTGTCCTCTTCCCGACGAGGACTCCGAAAAGCCACATAAACTGGAAAAGACCAGCAGAAATAAAAAAAGTACCCCATAGAGTTTTGACTTCTGAGCATTTAGGCGTGTATTCGATGACTGCATTACAAGCGAAAAAATATTCCATGTAGTCGTTTGTTGACTGCAGAGGCTGCGCCTCTGAAGGATGAAATTGCAAGGTGAAGCTGCTAAGAACCGCTAGAAAAATACTTGTTAAAAACCATGAGACTTCGATTGCTCGTTTTTTATCATCTGACGTTTGATTTGGTGCTCCTATCAGTAAAAATATCGATGTAAGCGTCGAAACCATCGTTAGCGTCGTCGCGGTAAAAGCTAGACTCAGTTGAATGACTACGAATAAAGTCAAGGTGGGAGAATCTGGAGAAGCTAATCTTGACATTATTTTGCTTATGGTAAGAAGACCCACGATGAGCAGGAAGGAGCACCTTGGTAGATAAACGTCCGGCGGACACCAATTTGAAGTCAGTGGTGTCTTTATGGGGAATACAAGGCCAAATTGGTTCCAAAGAGCGATACTTAAATGTAAAACTATATTACTCGCGATCATCCAGCCCAGAAGAACATCGTGCTTGTCAGATGATAAAAAATGGAGAATTGGGATGACAGTGATGAGTATATGCGCAGGCCACTTTATCAGGTTCATTGAATTTTGGTCCTGGTTTAGTTAAAATAACCTGATTTCATCTGTAATAAATTAGACGTCTAAAGTTTGTTTGACCAATTCAGCTCAATAATTTGGCAGCCTCCTGTTCATTCACAATGGCTATAATTAAGGGCTTGTGTTCGTGGTCGTATTTAAAAAAAACGGATGTGTCTCTTGAATGGATCACATACACAATAAAACTCTTAGAAAAGCCTGCCGTAGTGAGAAATCCAATGCAATATCGTGTATTTAGAATGAAATGGTCCATTTGTGTTTCCAATGTCAATTCATCTCAGCAAATTAATTTTAAAGCACAGATATGCACGCCAAAACTCTCTGGAGAAGAACGATTCTTAATTTTTTTTTTAATATTGATTCAGATGGACTCTATAGTTAAAAAATCTACTCTTCGAAACACGAGTAGCCTTCGAATTCTTGATCTTCTGAATCTTTTTGATAGCTTTCTCGTTAAATCTTGTTGACTTCTGTTTGAGCTCGTACTGCAGATGAGTTAAGGATAATCATCAATTTATAAATAAAACAACATTGCAAATTAAAGCTTATGAATTCGTATCTCAGAAGCCCACCTCCAGGAACCATGAAAAAGAGGGTGACTTTCGCGATGATACTCTCTTTGGCTTTTGCCTTCGTAGTACTCATCAACTTGCATACTTCCAAATCTATTTCCAGCTCAGAAGAGACGTTATACCTTCAGAGTTCCCTTAAAACCCCTCACATGATGGCGAACTCTTTCGAAGTCTCTCTAGAACTGTCCCTTCCATCAACGCATATCATCAAATCGTCAGAATATAAGCTATTAACGGTTAAACTGTCGAGCTTAGATAAGCCGATTGAAATTATTGCGTTTTGTAAAAATGTCGTCTGTTCTTCGATTGAGGTAGTCCTCGAGAAGAGCAAATCAGCCATATCCAGACTCTCTCTGGAAAATATCGTTCAACAAGACCTTTTTTCAGCTAAAATATTATCTTCAAACTCAGGATTATTCCTATGTGCTTCAGATCGGTGCTCCCAGGTCATTACCAAAGAACTTGCTCATAGCCTATCAGTTAATTCAGTCGTATTCGATACAGAAACCGTAACGATACAATCCCTCTCGCTGAAAAACAACAACCCCCGCGGAGAAGAAGAAAAGGAAATCAAATGCTCCGTTTTTGGAGGAACAGATAACAGAATTGAAAAGTTCAAATGCACTCCAGAGATCCAACCTTCAATGATAACCGTTCATGGTACGTCAATTAATATCGCTCTAAAAGATGAAAGAAAATCATTAAATTCAGATACCGAGAATGGTCTCAAAAGAAAATTGACTGAAGAGGAAGATGAAGACCAGATCTACAAATTCACCACTTGCCCTGTTGGGCAATACTGGGTCAACGATGGGTGCACATCCTGCCACTCTTATTGCCAAATTTGCTATGACGAAGGTCCTACCAATTGTCTCCGCTGCATCAACGACACTAACTTTGACGATTTCACAAACTCTTGCCTCACTGAGCGAGAGTGGTACCTCAACGAGTTTCTCTACATCGTGATCAGAGTCGCTGCGATCGTTCTTTTCGTTTGTGGATGTATCTTCATCTTCTTCAGAAAGGGCGTAGACATGTTTTGGCGTTTGCTCGCAAACCTCCAAATGTTTAGCGCACTAGTCCTCATCCATTCCAATAAGACTCCATACTTGAAAACCACTTTCGAAGGCCTCCGCGTCGCTCAACTAGACTTCTTCCCAAACTTCTTCCGTATGGTCTTCTTCTGGCATGTGGGCGGCAAACCTTATACTGTAAAAGACGATAAGATCGTTCCTACAATGGACGGCGAGACCGCCCCTCCGAATTTCCTGCTCGAATGGTATTCGAGTAATTTTATCATTTCTGGTGGAAGCCAAATATGGCTCATGCTCTTTCTTCTAGCACTCTATTGGGGCGTCAAAATGATTCCAAAATACACAAGATACAGCGCCCAGTGGCTCATCGATCGCTTTGAGTACTCTGTTTTCATTCGTTTCATGGACGCTATCCTTCTCAAAACGATGATTGGAGTGTTGCTTCAAATCACCCAATCAAGCTTCTCGAATGTAATCAATGCAATCGCAACGCTATTCTCCATAGTTGCGTTCATCGCCATCTTGATATTTGAGACTTGGATGATGTCGCTGCTGCTCCACGATGACAAACTCCTCGAAACCGACGAGTTTAGAACAAAATACGGCGTTGTTTACCAGAGCACAGAAAGAGACAATTTTAGTTCAAGATATATCATGATGCTTGAGCAATTGAGACGCTTTATCATCGCTTCGATTGTGGTTACCATGCAGTTCAATTCGGGTCTACAATTCCTCGCACTCATCGCAGTTCATACGGTCTTTCTAGTTGACCACGTAAAGAATGTGCATTTCAAGGAGAAAGCGTTCCAACGCAAATACATCATTGATGACTTTTTCCTTATTGTTATCACAGCATTAACTTGGGCCATGGATTTGTGGGATCAAGATTCAAGCCTTAATGTTCTGCTCTCATGGATCATCATAGGAATCATAATGTTGATGATGGCCTCAACGATACTCTATATTTTCAAAGTGAACGCTGCTAGTGCGATGATCATGGTTCTGAAGATATTTAGAGCACTTACCCGAATGATTCCAAGACTCGGATCAGATAAACAGGATAGGATGATACAATCAAGTTTGGACATTTATTTTGCGAAGGAAAATGAAGAGGCTGATCCAAACAGAGTAGTTGGAAGTAATCCCAATGGTGTGACCGATCTGATCACTCGGAACAGCACGAGGCGAAATGCTACTTTAGCAACTAATGAAGAGGCTTACAAAACAAGGAGGAGATTCGCAACTATACATAAGGCACATGCAATGGAAGTGCAGTTAGGAGTCGAAGGTATACTCTCGCCAAAAGGCTCCGCGATAGAGATGAAGTTCCCAACTGACTAGCTAAGCGTCATTTTTTTAAAGGATAAATGAGAAGGAGATTATATATACGTCGATTGTTGTGATTTCTATGGAAATGCGTTTCTCCTTCATGGTTAAAATTATTATGTCTTCATTGATATCATGTTTTTGTGGTTACCTTTACATCAACCGACAAACTTTGTCATATCATAAAATTGAATGACTATCATTTAAGTATTTCTTTGGAGTAAACCCAATATAAACTATGGATTAAGCACCATTTCATCCAATAATAATTTTCATAGAAATTGCTACAAAATTGATAACCATCCAGAATTTCCTGGTTATAAGCCAATTTTGCTGGCTTTTTTAATGGCCCTAGCATGAGGGAATTATAAATATAACGATATGATATGGAAATAACAATAAAATCTGATTTGATATTGATATTATTATAATGATTTTTAAATAAAACAGTATAGGCTACAATTAAGGGCTAGCGTTCGTGCTGGGTATCCTATGCTTCCGAGGTGTTCTGCTTGAGTTGTTGCTTTGAGTTGAAGGTCTCCTAGTTCTCTTTTTCCTTCTTTTATGTAAAAGCGGCTCTTCGTAGTCATGATCCTCTCTCGACTGGTCCTTAGAATCTTCACCAAATCCAAGCCATGAGGACTTACAACAGTAACCAATGCACATTAACAGCGCAAAGACCGCTGGAAGTGTGGCGACTGTCATATATTGTTCAGGAGGGATCTGACAAGAGTAACCTCGATAGAGGACAAGTATATCCCAGGTCCAAGCAATAGCAACAAAAGAAATCCAAATTGTCAATAGTGCGACTCTCCATGACTTTGCGGTTTGTGAACCTTC